>Ga0265314_10000104_pt1 | contig 127566 bp, 108 predicted proteins | sample 4126metaG_FD_203106 | JGI IMG/M metagenome (GOLD analysis project Ga0265314, IMG submission 203106) | Rhizosphere microbial communities from Carex aquatilis grown in University of Washington, Seatle, WA, United States - 4-1-26 metaG | ecosystem: Host-associated > Plants > Roots > Rhizosphere... | reverse complement strand
CGTGCTCGAATCCTGCGAAGGCGAACGGGACTTCGTGCGACGACGGGAACAAGTGCACGCAATCCGACACGTGCCAGTCTGGAACCTGCACGGCAGGTACGGCGGTGACGTGCACGGCATCGGACCAATGCCATAGCGCGGGGACGTGCGACTCGGGGACGGGGACGTGCTCGAATCCTGCGAAGGCGAACGGGACTTCGTGCGACGACGGGAACAAGTGCACGCAATCCGACACGTGCCAGTCTGGAACCTGCACGGCAGGTACGGCGGTGACGTGCACGGCATCGGACCAGTGCCACGACATCGGGGCGTGCAACCCGAGCACGGGAGCATGCTCGAATCCTGTGGCGGCGAACGGGACTTCGTGCGACGACGGGGATAAGTGCACGCAGAATGACACGTGCCAATCTGGAACCTGCACGGCCGGTTCGGCGGTGATATGCGCGGCGCTCAATCAGTGCCACGACATTGGGGTGTGCGACACGAGCACGGGGACATGCTCGAATCCTGAGAAGGGGAACGGGACCTCGTGCGACGATGGGAACAAGTGCACGCAGAATGACACGTGCCAATCTGGAACCTGCACGGCCGGTTCGGCGGTGACATGCACGGCGCTCGATCAGTGTCACGAGGTTGGGACGTGCGACCCGAGCTCGGGGACCTGCTCAAATCCCCCTGCATCTGACACGACTCTGTGTGGTAACAACTTCCACTGCTCCGCCGGGCAGTGTCCCAGCTCGTGCTCACTCGACACCGACTGCGCCCCCGGCTACACGTGCAACACCGGAACCCAGGCCTGCGAACAGTCGGATGCCGGTTCTGCCCACTGACGTGGCGGAATCGCAACGGCGATCCCGGGCCGCCCAATGTGATCCTGGTAATTTTATGCGGCATGGGGGAGAGGAATCTCCTTGCCCAGGCCTCAAGTTGTAAGTATGGATAAGTCTATGGCATACATGGGCGGTACCGCCCTGTCAGCCAGCGAACCTAACTCTAAACTGCTGGCAGGACAGGTTATTGGCGGCAAGTATCGGCTCAGCCATTTGCTGGGTGAGGGTGGGATGGCGTCGGTGTGGGCCGGCGCCAACGAACGAACTGGTAAGCTCGTCGCGTTGAAGTTCATCCGGCCGACCTTCATGGCCGTGCCCGGCGCCGAAGCATTCCTTCAAAGCGAAGCCCTAGCCGCCAGTCGAGTCAACCATCCCAACGTGGTCACCGTCTTCGACGCCATCGACCACGAAGGCAAGGCTTGCATCGTGATGGAGCTGCTCAATGGCGTTCCGCTAGGGACCCACATCGCGAGCAGCGGCCAGCTAAGCCTGCGCGACACGCTGACGCTGCTGCTTCCCGCAATGCGTGGTGTCGCCGCAGCTCACGCGCAGGGTGTGATTCACCGCGACCTCAAGCCGCAGAACATCTTCGTCTGCGTCGGTCCCGACGGCCGTATCGTAACCACCAAGGTTCTCGACTTCGGCATTTCGACGATGATGGACTGGGCGCGGGGCACATCCACTTCCGTCGTGCCGGGGTTGGCGGGAACACCGGCGTACATGGCTCCTGAGCAGATCGAGGGGTCTGACAGTCTGGATCCCCGCACGGATGTCTACGGCTTCGGACTTCTCCTCTACGAGGCGCTAACCGGGCGAATGGCATTCACCGGCGAGTCTGAATCCGAGGTGCTCCGACGGGTCGTCACCGAGTCCGCGGTGCCGCTGCGCGAGTTGCGGCCGGACTTGCCGATAAGAATCGTCTCCATTGTGGAAACCGCCATGTCCAAGAGCCCTGACCAGCGGTTTGCCTCCCTGGACCATATGTTGTCGGTCATCGAGGACGAGATCATGCCGGCGACGCCGCCGCCCGTGGTCGGCACGCCAGCCGCAGGAGTGCCGACCGGCGCGATGAGTTATACCGTATCCGGGCCACTCGCCCTCGCCGTGCCGGCGTTTATCGGCAGGGAGCCCTCCGAGCAGCACCACCTTGGAACCCAAATTTTCGGCAATCCGCTAAAGCGCGAATGGGAGCAGGAGGTGTCCGTCTCCGAGATAGTCGATGCGTCGGGCCGAAGGCTGGAGCATGGGGTGGTGGCGCCCTTGCCAACTGCCGCCTCGGGCAGCAGCGGTGCTGTTCCGGTGGACAGCTCCCTTAGCGGACCCTCGACAGCGTTGCGCGCTTTGGGTGCCACGTGGACAGTCGTGCGCGCCTTGCGCGACTGGCGCGTCTTGGCCGGTGCGGGCATTGCGCTCGCCTTCGTCGCCGGCACCTGGCTGACGATGCGTGGTAGCACCAGGGCCAAGCAACCCGCTCCGACTCCCGCGGCGCCGCTCGCGACCTCGCCGAGCCCCGCCAATCTACCGCCGCCCGCACCGCCAGCGCCAATGGCGGCCGAGAGCGCCTCTCCAGAAGGCGAACCTCCAACCGTGCCCTCCGAGTCGCCGCCTTTGCCAACGGCCAACCTTGGCTTCGACGATGGTGGCAACTCTGGAGAAGCCACTGACCATGCTTCCGACTCGGTGGCGGTTGGCAGAAAGGCCCAATCGGTGCAAAGTGCCTTCTTAAGAAAGAAGTTGGTCGCTCCTCGCGTGCAGACACCCAAGCGGAACAGTCCACGAGCCGGTACACTGAGGGTCGACGATTTCTAGCGATTCCGAGTTCCTCATGAGCAAGCCCAACCCTGCACCTGCTGCCCTTCGCATTCTCTTGGTCAGCGCGGCATTTTTCGGGGCCAGCGCGTCTGCGGCTGGTGCGCTTGCCGCGCAGGCCAAGGCAGATCCTTTCGACCGGGAGGACCCCGGCGTGAAGGAAACCTACCGGCAGGCCATCAAAGACGGCGTCTCCGAGTACGATGCCCACCACTTTGAAGAGGCTCTTGGCTATTTTCGCCGCGCTCACGCACTGAACCCCAACGCTCGCACTTTCCGCGGTATCGGCATGGCATCCTTCGAGCTGCGAGACTACGTGACGGCCGTGCGCAGCCTGACAGCGGCGCTTGCGGACCAGCGCAAGGCGCTCTCGGACGAACAGCGTAAAGAAACCCAGGATTTGCTCGATCGCGGCCGCATGTTCGTAGCGGTCTACACCCTGGCACTCTCGCCAGCCAACGCCCAGGTCACCATCGACGCCAAGGCCGTGGAACGCGAGCCCGACGGCTCGGTGATGTTGGGATTGGGCGAGCATCTCATTGAGGCGCGTGCCGACGGCTATGTGAAGCGTTCGCTGTCCATTCACGTGCGTGGGGGAGAGCGTAGCAAGCTCATCTTGGCTCTTGATCCGGTCGAGCAAGCCCGGCCGCCCACAGCGCGCGCGGCAGGCGCGTCGACCGCCACGCTGGTTGCGTCCGCCACGGCCACGCCAGCAGCCAATCGGGCTGCCAAGACTTGGCTCGTGGCTGGCGGCGCTGCGGCGCTGCTCGCAGCCGGCGCCGGGGTTTACTGGGTCATGCAGAACTCAGAGCTCGCCTCTTGCCACTCGCCCAAGGAGAATTTTCGCTGCACCGATGAATCGCCGCTTTCCTTGCAGCGGAACATCGGCGTGGCCGTTACCCTCGTGGCCGGTGCCGCCGCGTTGACCATGGCGACGGTTGGGATTCTCGCCTGGAAATCCACACCCGCGCGCCCAGAAAAGAAGCGAGCCCTAGCCTGCCAGGTGGTGCCCTTTGGCGTGACCTGCGGGCAGACGTTCTGAGGCCGGGCGGCAAGCGCCAAGCTCGCACTCCCCGCAATTTCCAGCAGCGGGGCGATGTGGTGAAGATACCTACGTCCGTTAGGGTCTCTCCGTGCTACCGGTCACAGAGGGCTGGTCAACTTTGTTTGCACTAAAATACGACTGACCAAGTCCCTAAATAACCGGCATCCTTGGCCTCGCACGCGACCAGCTTACCCGACCCAGTCTGTCTAAATAGGAGTTGTGGGGTCGCAATTCCTGAAGGTGTGTATCTTGTAGCCTTGCCGCGACATCAATACCAGTACTCGCCGACCGCGTGGCGCCCTGCGCCTGATCGAAAGGAGAACCGATGATGAAACTGGGACGCATCTTGTTGTCTGTTTGCTTGCTTGTGGCAGCAGGCTGTTCGATTGACGCCATCTCAGATTCGCCGACCGGTCCGGGCGGCGCTGGCACGGGTGGTACATCGGCGCAGTCCTCCACTGGCCAGGGGGGCGATCCCGGCAGCGGCGGCGAGAGCGCGAACGGCGGCAGCAACGACACGGGCGGAACGTCCGCGACGGGCGGTAGCGGTGCGGGCGGCGCGCCCGACGGCAACGGCGGGAAGAACGGCGGGACTGGTACCGGCGGTGCATCTGGCAGCGGAGGTTCTCAGAGCAGCGGCGGCTCCGCGACCGGGGGAACGTTCGCGAAAGGCGGGACGTCCGGCACGGGCGGCTCTGCCGCTAGTGGCGGAGCGTCCAGCAACGGCGGCACTGTCGGCAGCGGCGGCGCGTCCAGCAAAGGTGGAGCCTCAGGCAGCGGAGGTGTACCGGGGACTGGAGGCCTTCCCGGGACTGGTGGCGCGGCAGGGGCCGGCCGGGGGGGAAGCTCAGGTGCAGCCGGCGCGGGCGGCTCCGGCGGCGGCGCAGATGGCGGCACGACAGTGAGCTTCCAGCATGACGTCCTGCCAATGCTCACTGCAAACTGCGGGCAATGCCACAGCGGCTCCAACGCCAACGCCGGTATCGACCTCAGCAACTACACCAAGGTCAAAGCAAACGCATCGGCGGCGAACTCGGCGATCAAGGCCGGAATCATGCCGCCGACGGGGGCGCTTTCTGCTGCGAACAAGCAGATGTTCCAGACCTGGATCAACGAAGGCATGCCCAACAACTAATCACGCCGACCGAGGCGCACCGCAACCTCGTCGGCGAAGAGGAAGCCGGCTGGACGCAGGCGGATGCTTTTGGGCGTGACCTCCAGCCAACCCGCTGCGACGCATCCTTCGGCAGCGGCTCGGCGCTCGGGTAGGGCAAGCGGATCCAGCCCGAAGCGGCGAGCGTGCGCCCGACGGTCGACGCCGTCGGACACGCGCAGGCCGAGCCAGAGCGCCTCGTCCTCGATCTGCGCCGGCGAGCGCCGCTCGACCTCGGCCGATGCCACGGTCTGCTGCGTAGCGCGCACTTCATCAAGATAGGTGCGCAGTGAGCGCGGATTGGTCGAGCGGATTCCCTCGCCGCTTGTGAGCGGCCGGAACGAGGCCGCCCCGACCCCAAGCCCGAGGTAGGCATCCAGGGTCCAGTAAAGCGAGTTGTGAACCGCGCGGCGGCCCGGGCGAGCGTACGATGAGATCTCGTAGTGCTCGTAGCCGCCACCGGTCAGTGTTTCGTGACCGAGCGAATACATGGCTGCCACCACCTCGTCGTCGGGGCGCGCAAGCCTGCCGGCCCGGTCAAGCGCGCCGAAGCGTGTGTTCGCCTCCACCGTCAGGGCGTAGGCGGTGATGTGGTCCGGGGCCAGCGCGAGCAGGGCTGCCAGGGACGCGGCCCACTCTTCCATGGTCTGGCCTGGCAATCCAAACATCAGATCGGCGCACAGGTTGTCGAATCCAGCGCGCCGGGCGGCCTCGAACGCGGCTCCAATCGCGGCGGCGTCGTGGGTACGGCCGATGCGCCTGAGCAACCCATCTTGAAACGCTTGGACGCCGAAGGAGACGCGGTTCACGCCTGCGACGCGTAAGGCTTCGAGTTGCCCGAGATCGAAGTCGCCTGGGTTGGCCTCGATGGTGATTTCGCGAGCTGCGCCGGAAAAGCGCCGCCGGATTTCGTCCGCGACCCGCGCAAGAGCATCAGGGCGCCACAGCCCCGGCGTGCCGCCGCCGAAGTAAATCGAGACCAATGGCAGCTCCGCGAATTGCGGCGCCCGTGCCCGCAGCTCTGCGACGACCGCCTCGGCGTAGTCGTCGTGGGGAATGCTGGGCCTTACCGCCACCGCGAAATCGCAGTACGGGCAGCGCTTGCTGCAAAAAGGAAAATGCACGTAGACGCCGAGCGCACGTAAGCGATCGACGGTGTCGCTCGCGCGCTGGCTGTTGCTGGCACTTTCCATGGAACCGGTCACACGCCAAGAGAATAGTGCAATCGTGGCGGCGCCGCAGGCGCTATCGGCGCGCGGGTGTCGCCCATTCATTGTCGAAAGAACCTCACCGGCACGCAACCACCAAGCCCGGTTGCCGATAACCTTCGCGATGCGAACTTTCAACCTACCAACGACCTTGGGTGCCTGCCTCGCGCTCGCGGCCTGCAATCCGGAAACCGATCTACAAGGTCAACGAACCACGGCGGCCGGGACCGAGGGCGGCGATGGTCAGCCCTCTGGCTCAGCGGGTAACTCCGAGAGCGGGCAATTGCTCGAACCTCCGTCGGGAACCTCGGACATCGCCACCAATCTGGCGAACGTCATTCTGCGCCTTCCCGAGGCTATCGTGGCTTCAGATGCCGGCGGGACGGTGATGCTGCAGCCATCGGGGTCTGCCGGTCCAGTCCCCCTGCAGCTTGGCGCCCAGGTTCCCTGCGGCGGCACGTGCTACGCGTTTGCGGTCACCGCCGAGCTTTCGCCGTCCGTCGTCTACGCGGTCAAGATTCCCACGCAGGCGTTGCAGTTCGCCGACGGCAAGCCAGTTCCACCCGGCGATGCGGGAGGGTTCACAACCGGCGCCGGGCCTGACCTGTTCGCGCCCAGAATCCAGGCGTTCACCCTGCAGATTGCCGAAGGGTGCGCTGCCGTCCACGTGGCCGCCGACGAGCCGGTGAGCGCGCAAGTCATCATCAGCTCGGGCGGTGTCGACACCACGTTGGGCTTGGCCACCGTGGGTCTCGCGATGGATTTTTCCGAGAGGCTGCCAGACCTGGCCGCGGATCCGCGCGCCCAGGCAGCAGCGCGCGTCGTCGATCGGTCGGGCAACCAGGCGGTGTCCGAGCCGCTGAGTTTTGCGTTGCCGCCGCCGGTGGCGCCGGTGGTCATCACGGAAGTGCTGGCCAATCCCGTCGGCTCGGAGAACACGCAGGAGTTCGTGGAGATCTACAACCGGGGCAGCGCGGCCGTCGACCTGGGCGGCTGGTCTCTGGAAGACGAGACCGGCAAGGATGCGCTGCCTGCGGCGACCCTGCCGGCGGGCACCTATGCGCTCATCGTCAGCGACACCTACAATCCGGCTGACGGAAAAGATCCGGCACCGGTCGAGGGAACGCTCCTCGTCCACGTACCGGGGCGGCTGGGGAGCGACGGAATGTCGAATGCCGGCGAGGCGATCCGCCTGGTCGACGCCGAAGGCCAAGTGGTGAGCCAGTACGGCGGCTGGGTTGACGCGAGCGCCACATCATGGTCCGGCAAGAGCACCAAGCGGCTCTCCCCAGAGGCCTGCGATTCAGCCGACGCCTGGAGCAGGACCCCCAGCTCGCCCACGCCGGGCTGGTGACGCCGCGTGGCGAGTCGCGCCATCGCTTGTCAGCGCGACCTTCGGCGATTTTTGCCCCGAAAGATGTTAGATAGGGGCCCATGTCCGGTCACAATAGATGGTCCAAAATCAAGCACAAGAAGGGCGCGTCTGACGCCAAGAAGTCCAAGGTCTGGACGAAGCTGATCAAAGAGATCACGGTCTCGGCACGGTCGGGCGGCGACCCGAACGGGAACCCGCGCCTACGCGCTGCCGTCGACAAGGCTCGCGCGCAGAACATGCCGAACGACACGATCGATCGTGCGATCAAGAAGGGCACGGGCGAGCTCGGTGACGTGATCTACGAGGAATTCAACTTTGAAGCCTACGGACCCGGCGGCACGGCAATCTTGATGGAGATCATGACCGACAACCGCAACCGCACCACGGGCGAGATTCGGTCGACCCTGACTAAGAACAACGGCAACCTGGGCAGCTCTGGCTCGGTAGCGTACCTGTTCAAAAAGCTGGGCATTGTCGCCTACGAGAAGGACTCGGTGGACGAGAACAAGGTCACCGATTTGGCCATCGAGCTGGGTGCCGACGACGTGAAGACCGAGGACGATATGCTCACGGTCATCACCGAGCCGAAGGAGCTCGAGCGGATTCGCGAAGGGCTCAAGGCGGGCGGCATGCCCGAGCCAGCCTCGGCCGAGGTCACCATGGTGCCGCAGAACAAGGTTCACCTGACCGGCCGCGACGCCGAGGTGGCCTTGAAGCTGCTGGATGCCTTGGAGGACAACGACGACGTGCAGAACGTCTACTCGAACCTGGACGTCGACGAGGCCGAGCTCGAAAAGGTGGGCGGCTAGCAAAGGCCGAAGCCCCGATGCCGGCACCCGGCCGCGTGCGCATTCTGGGCATCGACCCGGGGTCGTTGCGTCTGGGTTACGGCGTGATCGACCGGCTTGGTCCGGCACGGCTTTTCTACGTCGAATGCGGGGTGATCGCGGCCCCCGCGCGCATCGGCCGGGCAGAACGCCTGATGACCATCGGCCGTGGTTTGCGCGAGCTGGTGGACGAGCTGCGTCCAGACGAGGTTGCGATGGAGCAGGCCTTTTTCGGCAAGAACGTGCAGTCGACGCTCGCCCTGGGCGAGGCGCGCGGCGTGGTGTCGTTCATCGTGAGCGATGCCGGCTTGAGCGTGTCCGGCTACGCGCCGGCGCATGTGAAGCGCACCATCGTCGGCCACGGCGCCGCGACCAAGCAGCAAGTCGGCTACCTGGTGCGCGCGCTGCTTTCCCTGCGACGCGTTCCCGAACCCGATGCGGCGGACGCCCTGGCCATCGCGATTTGCCATGCTCGCCACCACAACCTGGCGATCAGCAAAGCTGAAGCGCGATCTCGGCAGGCCTCTGTGCGATGATGCACGTCCATGATTGCATCGCTGCGTGGAACCCTGCTTGAGAGTGGTCCCGACTCGGCCGTCATTGAGGCCGGTGGCGTCGGCTATGCCGTGACCATGACCGCGGCCGCGCAGCGAGCCCTACCGTCGCTGGGCTCGACCACCTTCCTTCTCATCCACACCCACGCGGTCAAGGACGGGCCGACGCAACTTTACGGCTTTTGCGACCCGGAAGAGCGGCGCGTGTTCGAGACCCTGCTTTCCGTGCAGGGCGTGGGCCCGAAGGTCGCGCTCGCGATCCTGTCCAGCCTGCCGCTTGGCGATCTGGTGCGCGCCATCGCCGCGGCCGACATTGCCACCTTGGTCAGGATTCGCGGGGTGGGGCGCAAGACCGCCGAGCGGATCACCGTCGAGTTGCGCGACAAGATCGGTATCGCGGGCAAGGGCGCGGGGCCGGTGGGCAGCCTGCCGTCGGTCGTGCCGGCCGGACGCATCGGCGAGGTTCACGCCGCGCTCACCGCGCTCGGTTACAAGCCGTCTGAATTCGACACGGTCCTGGCCAAGCTGGACGACACTCACCCGGTCACCGACCTCATCAAGCAGGCGCTGGGCCTTCTGAGGAGGAAGTAGTGGCGCGCAGAAAACACGACGATGGGACGGAAGACCCGCAGCCCGAAAGCGAGCGCGTGGTGTCGAGCGAGAAGCTCGACGACCCAACGGTCGCCGACGATGAATCCGCGCTGCGCCCCCGTTCGTTCGCGGAGTTCATCGGCCAGCGCAAGGTCGCTGAGAACCTGGAGGTGTACGTTGCCGCCGCAAAGAAGCGGGGCGGTGCCCTCGACCACGTGCTGCTGTCGGGGCCGCCGGGGCTTGGCAAGACCACGCTGGCGCACGTGATCGCGCACGAGCTGGGCACCTCGGCGCGGGTGACGTCGGGGCCGGCGCTGGAACGCAAGGGCGATCTGGCGGGCATTTTGACCTCGCTTGGCTGCGGCGATGTGCTTTTCATCGACGAGATTCACCGCCTGCAGCCCATCATCGAGGAAAGCCTGTATCCGGCGATGGAGGATTACCACATCGAGATCGTGACCGGCATGGGCGCTGGCGCGAGCGCCATCACGGTTCCCATCGAAAGGTTCACCCTGGTTGGCGCGACCACCCGCACCGGACAACTGACGTCGCCACTGCTTTCTCGTTTTGGGATCGTCGAGCGTCTGGACTTCTACGCGCCCGCCGAGCTCGCCACCATCGTCAAGCGCTCGGCCAAGTTGCTCGACATCGTTTGCACCGACGATGGCGCCGAGGAGCTGGGCCGGCGTGCTCGCGGCACGCCCCGCATCGTCAACCGACTCTTGCGCCGGGTACACGACTTCGCGCTGGTGCGGGGCGACGGCCGGGTCACGCGCGAGGCTGCTGACTACGCGCTTCGACGGTTGGGCGTCGACAGCCTCGGCCTCGACGAGGGCGACCGCCGTTTCTTACGTGCGATTCTCGAACGCTTCGACGGCGGCCCGGTCGGTATCGAATCGCTTGCCGCCGCGCTGGCCGAAGATCGCGACACGCTCGAATACGTGCACGAGCCCTACCTCATCCAGGAAGGCTTTCTGGTGCGCACCCCGCGCGGCCGGGTCGCCACGGCCCAGGCCTTCGAGCACCTGAAGGTTCCGATGCCCAAGCGAGGCGGCCCGAGCGGCCAGGGCAGCTTGTTCTGACCGGGGCGTGGCGCGATCAGGGTTTGAGGCGCGAAAGCGTCGGGAACGACGCCACCGGCATCACGACGTGTGCGGGTGGCATTTCGCCGCCACTGCGCACGCGCGCAACCCACTCGATGGCTGCGATCGAGCCCGGGGTCATGACCACGGTCGCCTTGAGACGTCCTTCGCGAACCAACCGTTGACCGAAGTCTTCGGCGCCATCGCAGCCAACGATGGGCGAGCCGCCGACCGGCCAATCCCGCGTCGAATCGATGTCGCGCAGGGCCTGGCGCACGCCCAGTGCCATTTCGTCGTTCTGGGCCGCGAAGGCAGTCGGGACCTCACCCATATCGCTGATCCCATCTGCCCAACTCTCCACCGCTCGTCGCGCACCTTCGCTCGTCCAATCGGCGTTGACCTCGACCACCGTGAAGCCAACGTCGAGGCCCTGCTTCAGTCCTTCCAGTCGAAGGTGTGCCTCAATGTTTCGCATGTTCCCGGTGACGCACATGACACGCCCTTGGTCGCCCAAGAGTGCTCGAATCTGCTGGGCTTGCACGCGACCGATTTCGGCTTGGTTGCCGGCGGCCGTGAAGATAGCGCGATTCGGATGCTCTCGCCGAACCTCGTCGACGAAGTCCGCGTCGTTAAGCACGGCCCAATCCAATCCCGCCTCGGCAGCCTCGTGAGCGACCGGCACCAGATCGGCGTCGCGCACGCCGCTTACCAGTATCGCGACCATCTTGGTCGCGGTCGCGTTCTTGATGGCGTCGCGAATCTGGGCGATCTGCTCGTTCGCATCGAACTGCACCGATTTGACCAGCAGGTCGAAGCCGCGGCGCTTGGCCTCGCGCAGACCTGCCGCCTTGAGCTGGCGTTGATACGCATTGTCCGGACTGCGCAGGAACAGCCCAATGAGATCCGGCATAACTTGATATTTTGCACGAAAACCCGCTCTGACGGGTCGCTGATCATGCTGCCCGGCGAATCGGTGCCCAATGGAGCGATGCGAGATTGCCGGAAAGCCCAACGGATTCGTGCCGTTCAGACCTGCGACCGAGAATCGACGTGCCTCTAACTGCGCACCAGGTCGGGCAACTTGATCGCGGAAGGATCAATGGACGCTTCGAACACGATGTTCGCCGGGCCGCGCATCGCGACCGACGAGAAGCTCGGCCCGTCGCTGGCAGCGGGAGCAGCCTTCGCGGTGATGAACAGGGTTCCGCCCGGCAAATGAACCGGGATCTCACGGTCGGCCGGCACGCGCTTCTCAAGGCACGCCGCCACCACCGTAGCGCAGGCGCCGGTGCCACAGGCGAGGGTGATGCCGCAGCCACGCTCCCAGACCACGAGGTCGATCTCTGGTTGCTCGGGATTGGCCTTCCGGACCAGTGCGAATTCGACGTTCGCGCGCCGGGGGAAACGCGGGTCGGTTTCGATGCCAGGTCCATATTTGGCGGCCAGCTCGCGCAGCTTTGCGGTCGGGTTGTCCACGAAGATAACCGCGTGGGGATTGCCCATCGACACCGCGGTGAACGCAAACTCGCGATCGAGCGCGGGCAGCGGTGCACGCACCAAGCGGGCGGCGTCGCTGGCGACCGGAACCAGCCTGGGCAGAAGTTGCGGCGCGCCCATGTCGACGGTGACGGTGGTTGCCTCGCCATCTTTCGCGTCGATCTTGCACGCGAGCAGCCCTGCGCCGGTGTCGATCGTTAATACCTCGCGCCGAAGGGCCGGATCCCGATCGAAGAGCACCTTGGCCACGCAGCGAATCCCGTTGCCGCACATCTCGGCCTCGCTGCCGTCGGCGTTGAGCACGCGCATGCGCACATCGCCGCTCTCGCCCGGAAGAATCGCCAGGACCCCGTCGCCGCCAACCCCGAAGTTGCGATCGCAAAGGGCCCGCACGGTATCTGGGCGGGTTGCCAGGTCGGCCAGCGCGTGGGCCGGTTGGCCCGCGCGCAAGTCCACGACCAAAAAGTCGTTTCCGAGCCCTTGAACTTTGACGAACGGCAAGCGAGCCATTCGCCAAACCTAGCACAGCTATTCGGCCGCCGGCTTCTCCGCCGCGCCCTCTTCGGCCTTCTTCTCGGCTGCCGGCTTCTTTGCGGGCTTCTCAGCTGCCTCGGCCTTCTCTGCGGCTGCCGGCTTCTCTGCGGCTGCCGGCTTCTCCGCCGCGGGCCTCATCGTCGGCTTGGCTGCGGGCTTGGCAGGCGCCGCGGGCTTCTCTGCCGCCGCGGGCTTCTCCCCGGGCTTCACCGGGACTGCCCTGTCCGGCCTGGCAGGCTTCTCGGCGGTCGGCTTCTCCGCCATGTTCAGCTTGATGTTCGGCGGCGCAAGCTTGAGCGGCTTGCCGGCTCCTTGCCCAGGGATGGTGAGCTTTAGTCCCGGGGCAACCTTGTCGGCCGCGCCTTTCTCCTCGGCAGAGCCTTTATCCTCGGCGGCCTTGCCTTCGCCTGCGTTCTCCTCAGCCGGCTCGCCAGGCTTTTCCGCTTCGCTCTTCTGGGTGGCTGCCTTTTCCTGCGCCTCGCGCTGCTTGTCGATCTCGGTCATCAGCTTGGAGTTGGCGGCGGCTTCGGCCTTCTTCTCCTGCGCCTTCTTCTCGGCGATCCTCTGCAGGCGCCGCGAATCGGACTGACTCGACATGTAGGCTAGCGCCAGCGAATTGGTGAAGAAGATGACGGCGCAGATCGCGGTCAGCTTGGTCAGGAAGGTCGCGCCCCCCGACGAGCCGAACACGCTCTGGCTACCACCGCTACCGCCAAACGCGAGGCCGATGCCGCCGCCGCGCCCCGCCTGCAGGAGCACGACCAGCATGAGAAAGATGCAAACGAAGACGTGGAGGACGGTTAGGAACGTGTACACGCGGCAACCCCTTCTTTAACGAGCTTGGCAAAAGAGTCTACGGTCAAAGACGCCCCGCCTACCAGAGCGCCGTCGATATCCTTTTGCTTCATCAGGTCGGCAACGTTGTCCGGCTTCACGCTGCCGCCGTACAGAATGCGGATCTGCTGCGCGCGGGTCGCGAGGCGCGCCACCAACTTGGCGCGAATCGCGGCGTGGATCTCTTGCGCCTGCTCCGGCGTAGCGACCCGTCCGGTGCCGATAGCCCACACGGGCTCGTACGCGATGACGGATTTGACCAGCTCGTCGTCGGTGAGGGGCTTGGTCGCCCCATCGAGCTGCTTGCTCACCACGGCCACCGCCTGACCGGCGTCACGCTCGGCCAGGGTTTCGCCGATGCAGATGATCGGAATCAGTCCGTGCGCGAGCGCGGCCTTGGCCTTGCGGGCCACCGTCTCGTCGGTTTCGTTGAAATACTGGCGGCGCTCGGAGTGACCGACGATGGCATACTTGGCGCCAGCGTCCGCGATCTGAGCCATGGCGACCTCGCCTGTGAATGCGCCTTTCACTTCCCAGTAGCCGTCTTGCGACGCGACGCCGAGGGCGCTGCCCTTGACCTTCTCGGCCACGGCGGAAAGCGCGACGAATCCAGGTCCGACAGCAACGTCGGCGTCTTTCACCGACGCCACCGAATCGCGTACCCCGGCAGCGAGGGCGACTGAATCGGACAGGGTACCCCAGAGTTTCCAGTTGCCACAGAAGAAGGGTCGGGGAACACGCGGATTAGACATTTTGTGGGGACTCCTTTCTACTTCAAGATTCCAAGGCGGCAAGCCCTGGCAGTTTTTTGCCTTCGACGAATTCAAGCGACGCGTTGCCACCGGCCGAGACGTGCGTGATGCTGGTGGCGACGCCGGCGCGCTCGGCTGCGGCGGCCGAATCGCCACCGACCACCACGGTCGTGCCGCCCATGACCAGGGCGATGGATCTCGCCACCGACAGGGTGCCGCCCGCAAAGGCGGGCGATTCGCATACGCCCATCGGCCCATTCCAGAGCACGGTGCGCGCCCGGGCTAAGGCCGCCCCAATCTCGGCGGCCGATTCCGGACCGATGTCGAACGCGGCCGTATCGTCCGGCAGTGTGGCGGCGGGAACGACGTTGCCGGCCTCTGCCTTGGCGTCGTCGGCGACCACCAGGTCGCGCGGGAGAACGATCCGTGCCCCGCTGTTTTCCGCCTTGGACAGGAAGGCGCGCGCAAGCGGCAACTTGCTCGGCTCGACCAGAGACCGCCCCATGGCAACGCCCTTGGCCGAAAGGAACGTGTTTGCCATAGCGCCGCCCAGGCACACCACGTCGGCGCGCCCTAGAAGGCATTCGAGGAGGCTGAATTTCTCAGCGACCCTGGTTCCGCCCAGCACGGCCACGAAAGGTCGTTCCACCTCGCCCAAGACCTTGCCCAGCATCTTCACTTCGCGTTCCGCCTGAAAGCCCAGACCCTTGCTGGACACGTACTTGACCATGCCCACGGTCGACGCATGGGCCCGGTGGGCCGTGGTGAACGCCTCGTTGACGTAGACGTCGGCGTAAGTCGCCAGCGCGCGCGCAAAGGCTTCGTCGTTCGTCTCTTCCCCCGGAGTGAAGCGAAGATTCTCCAGCATCGCCACGCTGCCGTCGCGCAGGTCGTTCACCACCTTTTTCGCACCGTCGCCCGCCGGTTCGTCGGCTAAGAAGACGTCGCGGCCGAGCGCTTCGGCCAGGTACGCAGCGACCGGCAGAAGCGACATGTCAGCGCGCTGCCGTCCCTTCGGGCGCCCGAGGTGCGAGGCCAGGACCACGCGCGCCCCGCGCTCGATGGCGTGGTTGATGGTGGGCAAAGCTGCCCGGATCCGGGCCGGATCGGACACACCGCCAGCAGGGGTGAGCGGGACATTGAAGTCCACGCGGATGAACACCCGTCTGCCTTGCAGGTCCAGCTCGGCAATGGTCTTTGCCGCCATGAGAGGGCCGCTTCTACACGGAAGAAGGCGGCTTTTCCAGGGCTAAAGGAAGGAGAAGGCCCATAACGCAGCAAGGGGACCCTCAGGTCCCCTTGGTGGTGCGAATGGAGATGGTTGGCTCTAGGCTAGGGTGCTCTCGTCCGAAATATCGGTTGTGACTTGCGCGATCAGCTCGCTGGCCAAGGCCACGATCTGCTTCGGTTCGTAACCATTCTGTCGAAGATCGCGATAGAGCGACTTGGACAGAATGCGCAATGCGCGTTCGCGGCTAATGACTGGCGTTTCGGTTTGCATGGTTGCCAGGGCTTGTGACATTTCTCCTCCTCCCAAGAGGTTGCCTCTGGCCTTAGCAGGAGGTGTGCCATCTGGATCACACCTGACACAGAATTGTAACTATCTAGAAATGCATGGTTTGGCAGTGCGCCGTGTCTTTAGGGCGCGAAGAGCGCTACGCGGTGGGGAGCGTCGGAGCTGTGACGGCAACCGGTCACCTACAGGGTATCCGAGGCAAAAGTGCGTAGCCGCGTTCGCAGCTACCCCTCCGAGCTTGGTGCCAATACAGGACTTAAGGGTCCTATTTATGCTTTTTCGTCGTGACGTCCCGAGGCGTACGCAGGGTTTCGCCCACCTTCCATACCTATGCGAACACCTCTAGTCCCCTCCCACCGTCGCTTCCAGCTCGGACCAGCGCTGGTACAGGGCATCGACCTCTGCGCGCGTGGTTTCGATCATGCCAAGAAGCTCCATCAGGCGGGCGGCGTTGCTCGCCACCTCTGGGCTCGCCTGCTCGTCCTCGAATCCAGCCAGGCGCGCCTCGGCCTCGGCAATGCGCGACTCCATCGAGTCGAGCTCGCGCTGATCCTTGTAGCTGAGCTTGCGCCGTGGTCCCGTGCTTTGGGGGTGGACGGGTTCGGGCTTGTCACGCTCGGCGGCCGCCGCGATCCCATCGCATTCGTCGGCATACCAGGCCTCCCACTGCGCAAGACCGACCAAATGCGTGACGGTGCCGGGCGCGCGTTCGGAGAAGGCGAGCAATGCCGTGGTCGTGCGATCGAGAAAGTGTCGGTCGTGGCTGACCAACAGGACGGCGCCGTCGAAGCCGGTCAGGGTTTCCTCAAGGACATCGAGCGTGGCCAGATCGAGGTCGTTGGTGGGCTCATCGAGAACCAGCACGTTCGCGGGCCGCAACATGAGGCGCGCCATGGCCAGCCGGCTTTGTTCGCCGCCCGAAAGCTGCCCGACCGCCAGCCTGCCCTGTTCGGGGCGGAAGAGAAAGCGGGCCAGATAGCCGCTGACGTGCACGCGTTTGCCGCGGAAGTCCACGTGATCACCGCCGGGGCAAAGGGTGTCGATGACGGTGGTTTCGGGATTCAGGCTTTCACGCTGCTGCTCGAAGTAGGCCACTTTCAAGCTGTCGGCGGTGAGCACCCGGCCGGTATCGGGCTGTTCTTGGCCCACCAGGACGCGCAGCAGGGTCGACTTGCCGCAACCATTCTTGCCGATGAGTCCCATACGGGTGCGAGGCCCCAAGAACAAGCTGACGTCGCGGAAGATCGTCTTGCCGGCGTATGACTTGGCAACGCCCTTGGCCTCGATCAGCCGGCGAGGATTGCGGCCCGTCCCGGTAAAGTCCATGCTGGCGGTGCCGACCCGGTTGCGAGTAGCCAACTCTTCGACGTCGGCGGTCAAGGTCTCGGCGCGCTGGATGCGCGCCTGTTGCTTGGTCGAGCGCGCCGGAGCGCCTCGTCGCAGCCACTCGGTCTCGCGGCGCAGGGTGTTGCGCAAGGAGGACTCGCGTTGCTCCTGCGCGGCCATCAGCTCTTCCTTGCGTTCCAGGAAGGTGGCGTAATCGCCGTCGACAGCCAAAAGGCCGCCCTGGTTTCGCCGGTCGAGCTCGAGAATGCGAGTTGAGACCCGCTGGAGAAACAGGCGGTCGTGGGTAACCGTGACGGTGGCGAACGGCGCCTGGGCCAGAAGCTTCTCCAGCCAGAGAATGCTTTCCACGTCGAGGTGGTTGGTTGGCTCGTCGAGCAGCAAGAGATCGGGCTCGGCGGCCAGCTCGGCCGCCAGTGCTACGCGCTTCTTCCAACCGCCCGATAAGCGCTCGACCTTGGTGTCCGCGCCCGCCTGCGGTCCAGATAGATCAAGGCGCGCAATGATCTCGTCGGCGCGCGCTTCGGCTCGCCAGTGGGATTCCGAGTCGCCCGCCGGGATCCCGGCCAAGACCGCCTGCGTGACGGTGTGGCCCGGCTGGAACCGCGGCACCTGCGCCACGTAGCCCACGCGCAGCCCTCGCCGTAGGGCTAGCTCGCCCAGGTCGGGCGAGTCCTGCCCGGCGAGAATGCGCAACAGGGTCGACTTGCCCGCACCATTGGGACCGATGAGCCCGATGCGTTCACCCTCGGAAAGCGTGAAGCACACACCCTCGAAGAGTGGACGCGACGAGAAGGACTTCCCGAGGTCACGAGCTGTTGCAAGGATCGCCATGCGGCCGGCAGTATACGCAGCGGGAGCCGAATGGCACGTCGGCTCCGCTCCCGGCCCGACCTAGGGCGCCTTGGTCAGCGCGATGTGCAGCTCGTCGAGCTGCTTGTTGCTCACCGCGGAGGGCGCTTCAGTGCAGAGGTCGGTTCCCTTTTGCGTCTTTGGGAACGCGATCACGTCGCGCAACGAATCCGCGCCGCAGAGGAGCATCGCCAGCCGGTCGAGGCCGGCTGCAATGCCGCCGTGGGGTGGCGGTCCGTGGCGGAACGCATCCAGCAGGAAGCCGAACTTGCTGCGCGCGTCTTCGTCGGAAAGTCCGATGGCGCGGAACACACGCGACTGGATGTCGCCGCGATGGATACGGATCGACCCGCCGGCGATTTCGTTGCCGTTCAAGACCAAGTCGTAGGCGCGCGCGCGCACCGACGCCGGGTCGGATTCCAGCTTGTCCAGATCCTCGGCCATGGGCGAGGTGAATGGGTGGTGGGACGCGGCCAGCTTGCCTTCGTCGGTGCGTTCGAGCAGCGGAAACTCTGTGATCCAACAGAACTTCCACTGGTTGGCCGGCACGATGCCGAGCTTGTTCGCCACGTGGAGTCGCAAAGCGCCGAGCACGGTGTACACCAACTTGCGCGCGCCGAACTGCAGGAAGAAAACGTCACCCTCCTGCAAGCCGGCCGCGGCGTTGATATCGTTGCGCATGGCCTCGCTCATGGTCTTCATCGGCGAACGCGTCCACGCGCCAGCCGCACCGATCTTGGCGCGCGCCAGACCCTTGGCGCCGAGGCCCTTTACGAATTCTTCCAGCTTGTCGATTTCGGCGTTCGACATTTTCGAAGCGTGCTCGGCCGGCAGGCGCCAGCCTTTCACCACCGCCGCCTCGCCTGCGACCTTGCTGGAAACGACCTGGCGGAGCATCTCCACGCTGCCGCCGTCGTGCTTGCGAACCACCTCTGTGACGTCGCACAAGGGCAAGCCGAAGCGCAGGTCGGGCTTATCTGAACCGTAAAGGTTCATCGCCTCGGTGTAGGCGAGGCGTGGGAAGGGCGCTGGGACGTCGAGCCCGAGGATGTCCTTCCACAGGCCCACCATCAGACTTTCGAACACGTTCTGCACGTCTTCCTCGACCACGAAGCTCATCTCGGCGTCGATCTGGGTGAACTCGGGCTGGCGATCCTGGCGCAGATCTTCGTCACGGAAGCAGCGGGTAATCTGGAAGTAACGGTCGAAGCCCGCCACCATGAAAAGCTGCTTGAAGAGCTGCGGCGACTCGGCGAGGGCGTAGAACTGTCCGGGCGAAAGTCGCGAGGGCACCAGAAAGTTGCGCGCGCCGCCGGGGGTGTACTTCACCAGGTACGGGGTTTCGATCTCCAGGAACTTGTGGCCGGTCAGCACGCGACGGGCGGTCTGATAGATCTGCGAGCGCAGAAGGAAATTCTTCTGCAGCGACGGGCGCCGCAGGTCGAGCGCGCGGTGCTTGAGCCGGATCGACTCGTTCGCGGTCGAGTCGTCGGCGATTTCGAAGGGCGGCGTATCCGAGCGCGAGAAGATGGTCAATTCGGTGCAGTGGACCTCGACCTCGCCGGTGGGCAAATTCGGGTTGCGCCGTTCGCCCCGGTCGCGCACGATGCCGCAGAGGCCGACGCAAAATTCCGACCGCAGCTCGGAGGCCAAGGTGTGGGCCTCCTGGCTGGTCTGGGGTTCGAACACGACCTGCGTAATGCCGCCGCGGTCACGGAGGTCGATGAACACGCAGCCGCCGTGGTCGCGCCGGGAGGAAACCCAGCCGAACAGGACAACGGATGAGCCGACATCGGCACCCCGCAGGGCGCCGCAGTCATGGGTTCGCTTCAGATCCTTCAAGAACTCGGGCATGGCGGGTTTCTACTGGAAGCCGGGCCCGTCGTCGACTGATTCGGTCAGGTCGGCAAAAGCACCCCGGTTAAATCGATAAAGTAACGGCCTTTCCGCTGCCCAGTGTTCATAGTTGAGTTTCAGCTTGACGGAATAGAATATACCGATATATCTAATAACCATCGCGAGCGGTCGCGATAGTCAGGCAGGAAGGCCATGTTCGAAGAAGAGATCCGCCGGTACTTCAAGGAGAAGAGAATCGAATGGTCTGCGCAAAATGGCTGCGCGGAGGGCATGTGGGCGGCCGGGCACGGTAAGACGGGCGCTGGTGGTGGCTGGAGCGCGGGCGGCGGGGGCGGCGGCGGCGCGGGCGGGGCCGGCGGCGGCGGTTTTCCACCATTCCCACCGTTCGGACCGTGGGGCAGCTTTCCTTGGAATTTCCTCAGGCGGCCGCGCGCCAAGCGTGGCGATGTGCGCGCGGCGATTCTTTCCCTGCTGTCGGAGAAGCTGATGAACGGCTATCAGATCATGCAGGAGTTGGAACAGCGCAGTCGGGGGGCCTGGCGGCCGAGCCCAGGCGCGGTCTATCCGGCGCTGCAGCTGCTTGAAGACGAAGGCCTAGTAAAGGTTGAGCCCGCGCCCGGCGGACGCATCTACGGCCTGACCGAGGCCGGTCGCACCTACGTGCACGAGCACCCGGACGAGTTCGCGGCGCCCTGGGAAACCGGCAACCAACCCGCGTGCGACGACAATGTGCTAGGTCTATTCGCCGAGCTCAAGCACATCGCCACCGCGACGCTGCAAGTGGTCCACGCCGGCTCTACCAGCCAGACCCGCGAGGCGCAGAAGATTCTCAACCAAACCCGTCGGTCCCTCTACCGGCTTCTCGCTGACGACCTCGACGAGGACGAGAGCGAGTAGCCACGGCACACCAACCCATCCTGGCCAACCATGAAGAACATCGTTTCTGTCAATCAGGTCCACAAGAACTACACCCTAGGCACGTTCGTGGTGCACGCGTTGCGAGGCGTTTCGCTCGACGTGGCCGAAGGCGAGTTCCTCGCCATCGCCGGGCCCTCGGGCAGCGGCAAGACGACCTTGCTCAATCTCATCGGCTGCGTCGACACGCCCAGCGAGGGCACGGTGCAGATCGACGGCAATCCCACCCACGTGATGTCGGAGCGCCAGCTCACGCGACTGCGTCTGCACACGATAGGATTCATCTTCCAAAGCTTCAACCTGGTCTCGGTGCTGAGCGTGTTCCAGAACGTCGAGCTCCCGTTGCTTCTGCAGCGCTCGGCCGGCGCGAAAGAACGGCGCTCGCGGGTCGAGGCGCTGCTCGACCGGGTCGGCATCCGCGAATACACAAGCCACCGGCCGAGCGAGCTTTCCGGCGGACAGCGTCAGCGCGTGGCGATCGCGCGCGCCCTGGTGACCCGGCCCCAGCTCGTGCTCGCCGACGAGCCCACCGCGAATTTGGACTCGGTCACCGGCACCAACATCCTCGATCTGATGAAGGAGCTGAACCGTACCGAGAAGACGACCTTCATCTTCTCGACCCATGATGCGCGGGTTTGGTCGTACGCCAGCTCGGTGGTGCGTCTGGCCGACGGACAGCTCGTCGACCGCGTGAGCGCCGAGGAGGCGGTTCGCGTGGGCGGCGTGGGCGGGCTGCCCAGCAGCGCGAGGACTACCTAGATGCGCGGCTACCTCGACACGCTGAAGGTGATCGTCGTCATCGCCTTCCGCAACCTATTCGCAAGCTGGCTCAAGACCCTGATCGTCGGTGGCATCATCCTGTTCGGCTCCGCGCTGGTGGTGGTGGGGACGTCCCTGGTGGACAGCATCGACGGCTCGATGAGCCGCAGCATCATCGGATCGGTGGCTGGCCACATTCAGGTCTACAACGCCAAGTCGGCTGACGAGCTGGCGGTGATGGGCAGCTTTCAGATGGAGCGAGCCGATCTCGAACAGATTGACGACTTCAAGAAGCTGCGCGAGACCCTGCTGGCGGTGGCCAACGTGAAGGCGGTCGTGCCCATGGGCCTGTCGGGCGCGATGGTCCCGGCTGGCAACACCGTGGACGTGATGCTGGAGAAGCTGCGCGATCTTGTCCGCCGGCAGCAGGCGGGCGAGGACGTGAAGAGCGCGATTGAGTCGCAAAAGGATCACGTCAAGCAGATCGTCGACGTGCTCGCCACCGATATGGCCAACGTGGGCAAGGTGCTCACCGACAAGGCGACCACGCCGGAAGAGCTGGCCGCGATCAAGCGCGCCACGGCGCCCGGCTTTTGGAGCGGGTTCGACAAAGACCCGCTTGCTACGCTGGAGTTCCTGGAAAACCGGATCGCGCCGCTGGCGTCGGACGCGGACATGCTGTTCCTGCGCTACATCGGGACCGATCCGGCGGCCTTCGCGAAGTCGTTCGACCGGATGAAGATCGTCGACGGCACCACCATTCCGCCCGGCAAACGGGGATTCCTGTTCGCCAAGTGGACCTACGAAGAGCAGGTGAAGCTGAAGACGGCGCGCCGGCTGGATCTCATCCGCGACGGCATTCTCAAGCGCGGCAAGACCATCGCGACCGATCTCGATTTGCAGCGCATGGTGAAGCAGAACGCCACCGAGGTGAAGGAGATCATGCTTCAGCTCGACAGCCAGCAGAAGGCGATGTTCAAGACCAAGCTGCAAAAGGCACTCGGCAGCAAAGACGACGATGTGGCGAACCTGCTGGCAGATTTCTTTCGTGTGAACGACAGCAACATCATGGAACGGTACAAGTTCTTCTACGACGAGCTGGCGCCCTCGCTGACGTTGTACCGGGTGCGCGTGGGCGACACGCTGACCATCAAGGGTTTCACCAAGAGCGGCTACGTTCAGTCGGTCAACCTGCGCGTGTATGGAACCTTCGCCTTCGAGGGACTGGAAGACTCGAATTTGGCCGGGGCGCTCAATCTGATGGACCTGGTGTCCTTCCGTGAGCTGTACGGGTTCTCCACGCCCGAGCGTGCGAAGGAGATCGCGGCGATCAAAGCCAACGCGGGTATCAAGGAGATCGACCGCGACAAGGTCGAGGCCGAGCTTTTCGGGGGCGGGGGAGACGACAGCGCGGCCGCCGCAACCGCGGCGGTCGAAAATGCAGACGACGTTCTGCGCGGGCTCGGCGCCAAGGGCAAGCGCGAGAAGATGGAAGACAAGAGCTACGATCCCGCGCAGCTCGAACAAGGCGTGATTCTCAACGCTGCGGTGATCGTCAATGATCCGCGACGCATTCGCCAAACCATGCACGACATCGAAGCGGCGGGCGACAAGGCGGGGTTTTCGCTTAAGGCGATCGATTGGCAGAAGGCGTCCGGGCTGGTCGGTCAGTTCGTGACCATGATTCGGGCGGTGCTGTACGTGTCGGTCCTGATCATCTTCGCCGTGGCGCTGGTGATCATCAACAACGCGCTGGTGATGGCGACCCTTGAGCGCATGGCCGAGATCGGTACCTTGCGCGCGGTGGGGGCGCAGCGCCGATTCTTGCTCGGCATGCTGGTGGTGGAGACACTGGCGGTGGGGGCATTGTTCGGCGGCCTCGGATCTCTGCTCGGCGTCGGCATCATCGGGCTCATGCGCCTGCGCGGTCTGCCCGCCAGCAACGACACGCTCTATTTCCTCTTTTCGGGACCGCGCCTCTTCCCCGGCCTTTCGCCGGTCAACATCGCTATCGCCCTCTTCATCGTGCTGATGGTCAGCGCCATCTCAAGCATCTATCCTGGACTTCTGGCCATGCGGGTCAGTCCGCGCCAGGCCATGCAAGCCGACGAGTAAATCACCATGGCAAACTTCTTCCTCGATTTTCGGATCGCGCTTCGCAGTCTGTTTCAACACCGCCGGCGCACGCTGTTCCTCATCGTCGCCATCGCAGGCGTCACCGGGTTGATGGTCCTTTTGAATGCCCTTTCCACCGGCATCAGCGAAACCATGATTCGCACCGCCACGACGCTGTCGAGCGGTCATGTCAACGTGGGCGGCTTCTTCAAGGTCACGTCCAGTCAATGCGGGCCGGTGGTAACCGACTTCGCCAAAGTGGTCGACATCGTCGAAAGGAACGTGCCCGAGATGCAGCACTGGGTGCACCGCGGACGCGGCTGGGCCAAGGTCATCTCCGATACCGGATCGACCCAGGTGGGCGTGACCGGCATCGACATCAAGAACGAGCCCGATTTCAAGCGGGTGGTCCAAGTCGTCAGCGGCAACATCGAGGATCTGGCTCAGCCCAACACCATGCTTGTATTCGAATCACAGGTCGAGCGCCTGAAAGTCAAGGTCGGCGACGCGGTCACGCTGTCGGCGCAGACCAACCGCGGTGCCGCCAACACCGTCGACTGTCGCATCGTCGCCATCGCCAAGGACATGGGGCTTCTGAGCAAGTTCGGCACTTTTGTTCCGGTCGGCACCACGCGAGCGCTCTATCAATTGCGCCCGGACACCACCGGCGCGATTCAAATCTATCTCAAGCCAAAGTACGTGCCCGAGGTCAACGCCATCGCCGCGCGGTTGCGCAAGGTTCTTGAAGAAGCGGGCTACCGGGTGATGGATCCCGATGCGAATCCGTTCTGGATGAAGTTCCAGACCGTGAACCGCGAAGATTGGACCGGGCAGAAGCTGGACGTCACCACCTGGGAAGACGAATCGTCATTTCTCACCAAGACCCTCATGATCGTCGATGGCTTGCGCGTCGTCTTGCTTGTCATCCTTCTCGCCATCGTGATCACCGGCATCATGAACACGATGTGGATCGCCATCCGCGAGCGCACCCGCGAGATCGGGACCTTGCGCGCCATCGGAATGCAACGATGGGGCGTTCTGCGCATGTTCCTTCTGGAATGCTTCCAGATGGGCTTGCTCGGTACCGCCCTGGGCGCGGTAGGCGGCTCCGTGGTCGCCGCTCTTATCAACTCAGCTAGCATCAAGGTACCGCTGGGGGTTCAGTTGTTCTTGATGTCGGACCGATTGCATCTGGCCGTCCACGCCACGACGCTGGTCAAGGCCGGCCTCACCATCACGCTCATTACCACCCTGGCGGCGCTGTACCCGGCCTACCGGGCCGCGCGGCTGCCGCCGGTCTCTGCCATGTCCCACTTCGGCTAGTCTGGAATTTGCAGGAGTCTCTCATGTCGAAAATCCGTATCTCGGTTGCTGCAGCGGCACTGCTCGCATCGCTCGCCCTTCCCCACGTCGCCCACGCTACAATGACCAAGGGCGAGCTCGTCGATTTTCTGAAGGCCGTCGACCTACGACAGAAAAGTCAGGGCGACTGGCGTTCCCTCATCTACATGGAGCAAAAAGAAAAGGGCAAGGTCGACGTTGCCTACGAGGCGGTGGTTTTTCGGCGCAGCGAGGACCAGAAATTCATCATCTTGTTCAGCCAGCCGAAGGCGTCGCAGGGGCAGGGCTATCTTCGCATCGACAAGAACTTGTGGTTCTACGACCCGTCGGTGGGCAAGTGGGAACGGCGGACCGAGCGCGAGCGCATCGGCGGGACCAATTCGCGGCGGTCGGACTTCGACGAATCGCGCTTGGCCGAGGAATACGATCCGGAGGACAACGGCGAGGTCAAGCTGGGCAACTACAATGCGCAGGTCATGACCCTGCACGGAAAGCCGGACATCGACCTCGCGTTTCCGACCATCAAGCTGTGGGTCGACAAGGAGACCAAGAATATCTTGAAGCGCGAAGAATACGCGCTGTCCGGGCGGCTCTTGCGCACGTCATTCTATTCCAAGTGGAAGAAGATCTACAGCGAGTCGAAGAAGGGCGACACCTGGTACCCCGGCGAAATGCGCTTCTACGACGAAGTCGAGAAAGCGAATTCGACGCTGATTGTGATTAAGAGCGTTGACACCAAGTCGCTCGAAGCGAATCTGTTCACGAAGGCCTGGCTGGAGAGCAAGAGCCGATGAGAGTCATCGCGTGGGGTGCGGCCGGCTGTATGATACTGCTGGCGGGCGACGCTTGGGCGCAGCGGCCGACTGACGACGACATCTTTGGAGGGGGAGAGCGCGCAAGGGCGGAGGAGGGTACGGGAACCGCCACGACCACAGCCACGACCACGGCCACGACCACGGCCACGGCCACGACCACGTTGGGGAATGCTACGACGATGGGGGAAGGGGATTCGCGGGATACGCTGAACCTTGGAAACCCGGAGGCTCCCATACCGTTTTCGGCGAGCGTGGCGCCCATGGATCCGCTGAAGATTGGCGGGCAATTCTACTGGCGTGTGATGAGCACGGGCAAGCAGGGAGCCGAGCCGCAGAACTGGGGTCTGTCGGCGCCGGCCTTGGTCGACGTCTACATGGACGCGCGGCCGAATGAACGGGTGCGGGCGTTCGTGCTCGGTCGCATGTTCTACGATCCGACGCTGCCCACGAGCGCCGGCAGCACGGGTGTGCCGGGCGGGGGCTCGGTCTCGGCGCAGGCCAGCGATTTCCTTGGTTCGACCATTGGACAGCAGACCCGCGGACCGACGGTACTACTCGATCAACTGTGGCTGAGTGCCGACATCCTGCACACGGTCTTCGTCACCGCAGGCAAGCAGCACGTGCGCTGGGGTACCGCGCGCTTCTGGGCGCCTACCGACTACCTTCATATGGTGCCGCGGAATCCGCTTTTACCGTTCGACTCGCGCACCGGCACGACCATGCTGAAGCTGGAGGTACCATGGGAAGAACGTGGGTGGAATTTCTATGCCTACGCTATTCCCGAAGGTCCCACGGCGACGTCGACCACCGGCGACATGTCGGCGGCGGCCCGGGCGGAGGTCGTGCTCGGGACGCTGGAAACCGGGCTGGGTGTCATTGGCAACCGCCACAGCAAGGCGAAGTTCGCCGGCGACATTTCGTTCGGGGTCTGGGACCTCGACTTCTACGGCGAGGCAGCGTTGCGCAACGCAGGTGACGTTGACTTCGTAAGCTTCCAAAAGGGCGTCTCATTCATTCCCGATGCGTCTGATCCAAACGCGCCCTGGCTTCCCCAGACTTTTCATCCCAGCACGGACCCTAATGTGCACATCGACCCGAATGCGAGCGATGCCGTTGCGAAGGCCGTGGACGCCTTCTTCCCCGCCCACCGCGGGTCGGGCTGGAAGCCTCAGGTGACCGGCGGAGTCTCGTACACGCGGCAGTATGCCGACAAAGACACGTTTACCGTCGGCGCCGAGTACTTCTACAACGCTCTCGGGTATGACGATCCCAAGGACTATGCCGCGGTCGTCTTCTTGCCCCGTTCGACGCCGCTCCAGAACCCGGCAACGTTCTTCTATCTCGGCCGGCACTATCTCGGCGCGTATGCCACCGCGCCAGCGCCCTACTCGTGGGACAACACGACCTTTACTTTGTCGACCTTGGCCAATCTCACCGACAAATCGGGAATCACCCGCTTCGATTACTCGCTCATCGTGCTGACCCATCTGCGCTTCGAAGCCTACGGCGCGGTTCACTGGGGCCAGAAGAACGGCGAGTTCCGTTTTGGACTCGACGGCAGCTCGCTGGAAGGAAGCGGCTTGGGCTTGGTCGACACCCTCGCCGGGAAGCTCAACAGCCCGCCGGCCATTTTCGACCTCGGCGTGGGGCTGCGCGTTGCGCTTTAGATTTGCATGCAATCGCACTTGACGGGGAGGCCGCGATGCTGCACCTTCTTGCCTCTCAACCTGTGATGCGGGGTGGAGCAGCCTGGTAGCTCGTCGGGCTCATAACCCGAAGGTCCCAAGTTCAAATCTTGGCCCCGCTACAAACTTTCCGCGTACTTAGGTCGCAGCCAGGGCTATGCCTCGCCAGACGGGCAGCCCTCGTTTCCCGACGGTGACGACGACGAGCATGAAGGCTGGCCACGGGTGCCAGGCGTCATGCATCATCGTAGCAAGCCAGCCTTCCCCACCACGGTCGTCAGCGTGATGCGAGGAAGCGGATCGGTGCGAAGGTGACCTTGCCTCCTTCAATCTCGACCGCACCCGCTGCTTCCAGCGCTAGATCGTGATGACAGTCGAGTGCGCCCGACTGCTCGAAGTCGAGGGAAACGATCTTGGTTTCTCCAGGCTGAAGCGAGATAGCCTCGGATTCACGTGGCTGCATGACCATGCGCTCGCCGTCCAGAGTGTCGGACACCCGAACACGATCGGGTGACAGGACCGCGATGTGGCTAGACTCGTTCTTGACCTGCAACCGCAGGTCCAAGTTGAGGTGGTCATCGTCCACGGTGGTGGGAAACTGCTCCGCGCTTCGGTTGACGTAGCAGCGTTCGCCAGCTATCGCGATCTCGACGCCCTCCTTGGATAGTGAAGGCCCGGAGCTCGTGTAGGGCGCAACGTACCCGCAAGAAGCTGCACAAAACACCACGGCGGGAAGAAACATGGAATCTGCAAATCTCTTCATGCTGCGCCTCCTGGGGTGAGGCGCAGCAACTTCCATGCCGATCACAGATCAGTCGTATTCGCGCGGGTTCACGCCAAACAGAGCTGCCAAGGCGGGAGTATTTCCCTGAGGCCCGGGAAAATATCCCTTGGTCAGCGCGATGAGATACAGGGCAAGCGCTACTTGTTGCCGAACGTGCTCGCCGTGACGGTGGCGACCACGAAGAGCGTGTGCGCGATATCGGTGACGTCGGTCGAGTCGGTCGGATTCAACATGACCTCGACCATGTACATGGGCGCGATGGTGAAATTCGGGGTCACCTTGTAGTCGAAGCCGAGGTAGGTGCGGTTGGCTCGGAAGCCGTCCTTCCAGTAGCCCGGGGCGATGTAGCCCTTGCCGCCGGCTATCGAGCTGGTGTCCCCATCCTCGAGTATTCCCAGGAAGACTTCGTCGGACAGGGAGATGCCGAAGCGGTCGGTCACCGCGAAGCGCCCTTGCAGAAGCTCACGCAACACGGTTCCCCAGCCCAAACGCTGATCGGGCGTGGAATAGACATCGGCGTAGAAGGTGTTGTGGAAGATCACCCGGTCGTAGATCGACCAGCGTCCCCAGCGGTATTCCACCGACGGAATGATCTCCAGGTTGTGGGAAAAGTTGTAGGTGGAGGTACAGTAGGTACTTGTGGATCCTTGCAGTGGCGGGTTCGAACAATCTTCCGGCTTTCCCGGCACTGTCCGCCCGAGCTGCGGGTACCCCATGTAGTAGTACCAAAGCGAGCCCTTGAACGTCCAATTGCCCGTCTTGTACGTGTAGTTCGGCCCGAAGAAGAGCTCGAGGAACTGCAGGCCCGCCTTGCCTTCGCGCGTGCGCGCAAATTCCGCGCGAGCGCCGGGCATGGTGGTCAGGCTCCAGTTGGGTGAGAAGGCCAAGACGAAGTTCTGATCGATCCAGACCCGTCCTTCTTGCCTGGCCGGTGTGTCCGCTTGGGCACCCCCGCTCAAAAGAGTCAAGGCGACAATGCTTGAGGCAAGAGCGAGCTGCTTCTTCATGGACCCTCCGATTCGCTGTGAAATCATGAACAGCGAACCTTGTTAACATGAAACGTCAGGGCGACAAAGCGACTTGTCGGGTAGTTCCTTTCCCCACAGTGGGCACACCTGTTCGGCGCACCAATGCCGATCGAGGACCGACTACGCCCAGCAGTGAACGTCACGACGAAGTAGTCGCCGGCTGTGGTACTCGCGCATTGCCCCTGATGTCGATGCGCCCAACTGCGAGCAGAATCCCGAAGATGATGGCTTCGGGGCGCGGCGGGCAGCCGGGAATGAACACGTCCACGGGCAGGACCTCGGCCACCCCGCCCGCGCTGGCGTAGCTGCGGCCGACGATGCCTCCCGAGGTGGCGCAGGCTCCGACGGCTATGACGATGCGGGGCTCGGGAACAGCTTGGTAGGTCCGGCGCACGGCTGTTTCCAGATTGCGGGTCACGGGCCCCGTCACGATGACACCGTCGGCGTGGCGAGGTGAAGCGACGAAGTCGATCCCCAGGCGGCGGACGTCGTAGACGGGATTGAGCAGCGCGGTCAGCTCCCAGTCGCAGGCATTGCACGAGCCCGAGTCCAGGTGGCGCAGGGCGAGCGACCGGCCGAGGGTGCGCCGAATCTCCTTGGCAACCTCGCCGTCGGACAAAGGCCGAGGCAGCGGCACCGCGCGGCCGTCCTGCCGAGCTTCAACCTCCACCACCAGATCCTTGCGCTGGCGGGCGGCCAGCTCGATCTGGCGACCGAGGTCTATGGCGCCGCCCTGCGCGCCTTCGGCGCAACGGCCGCAAAATATGCAGCGCCCAACGTCGATGCCGTAGCGTCCGGGCTCGCGCACGATCGCGCCGGACGGACAGATCGATGTCGGCGGGAGATTGTCGAGCAGGCTGCCGGGCCGAACCGCGGGCGCGCCCCGAAACCGTTCGGGCGGGTGGGCCGGATCTTCAGGATAGCGAATCGTCACCACACCGGTGCGCAGGCTTCTCAAAATGGCGGTCAGCATGACGAGGCTTTCATGGTAGCTCCTATCGGTCCGTGCACGCGTAGCAGAGCTCGAAGCTCTTGTTGACCAACGGGAAGTCGGGAATGATCGAAGTCTGGGCGGCGAGCGCGACGGCAGGCCAGTTGACGTAACTTGGCGAGCGGAGGTGGTAGCGATCGACGCGGCCCGCGCCATCCACGCGCAACCAGTGTATCGCTGCCCCGCGCGGCGACTCGATGGCGGCAAGCCCGATTCCCCACCCTGGCAGAATCTCAGGCATGGCGGCGCAGATCGGTCCGGACGGCGTTCCTTCCAGCAGAGTGCGAATCAGCCGCATCGACTCGCGCGCCTCGGCCGCGCGTAGGTTCAAACGGGCGTGAACGTCGCCGTCGGGCTCGGTCGCCACCGCGACTTCGAGATCGCCCGAGTAGCCCGCGTGCGGGTGGTCGCGCCGGGCATCTCGGTCGATACCGCTGGCACGCGCCCCAACGCCGGTTACGCCCAGCGCGATTGCGTCCGGTGGCTGCAATAGTCCGGTGGTGTCCAGTCGATCGGTTACCGAGGGGTTGTTTTCGATGCGTTCCATCAGACTGGCGAGGGCTTCGGCGGTTGCGTCGATCACCGCGCGAAGAGATTTTTCCAACTCGGCCGTGAGATCGAGGCGAACCCCGCCGGGCACGATCAGTCCGCGCAAGAACCGGTTACCGGTCAACCGCTCGCCAACTTGTTGAAGCGCCTCTTTCATGCGCGCGCCGGCCGAGGTTCCGTAATGGTAGCTCGCGCCAGCGGCGATGTTGCCGATGTCGCCCACGTGGTTATAGAGACGCTCCAGCTCGAGAGCGACCGTGCGCAGCGCGCGCGCCCGCTCGGGCACGGCAAGCCCGGCTATTTGCTCGGCCGCCTCGCAGAAGCCGAGGCCGTGCGAGACCGAGCACACCCCGCACATGCGCTCGGCGACATAGAACGCGTCGGCGATGGGCAGCCCTTCCATGCGTTTTTCCAGCCCGCGGTGGGTGTAGAACAAACGCGCTTCGAGGTTCAGAATAGTCTCGCCGACCGTGCTGAAGCGAAAGTGGCCCGGCTCGATGATGCCCGCGTGGATCGGCCCCACCGGCACCTCGAGCACGCCTTCGCCCTCGACTTGCAGGTGGGGAAATTCCTCGGCCGGCTCGACCGCGGGTCGCTGGTGGGCGTCGAAGGTCTTGCGCAACGGAAAGACGCCTTTGGGCCAGCCGTCGTGAACCACCAGAGGCCGCGGATCGGGGTGTCCGCCAAAAAGCATTCCGAAGAGATCTTGTGCTTCCCGCTCGTGCCAGTTGGCGGCGGGAGCTTGCGCCGAGATCGACGGTAGCTCGGGCCGGGCTGGCTCGAGCGAAGCCACCAGGGTAACGAAGACGTCGGGCAGGGGCCGGGCGCTCCCCGCAGTCGGCTCGAAAACGTAGCGGACCTTCATATCGTGCTCGGTGGTTGCGGTCTCGTCAGTAGCGACCAAGGTCGCGAGTCCCAGCCCCGCGGAGCACAGCTCGGCGACGACAGCGGGCACGTCTTCGGCGCGGTCCAGCCTGAGGGTGAGATCCTGGGCGCGCGGGCCCGAGACCAGGCTGCCCCGCCCGGCCAACCGCACGGTCAACTCTTGCGCAAGGGTGGTCATCGCCCTAGCCAAGGATAGTCTCCGTCGCGCGCGCCAGCACGCGGTCGAGGTGCATGGGTATGGTTATGCCGAGCAGCACCATGACCAGGGCAAGCAGCAGGGTTCCGAAGAGCGGCGAAAAAGCTTCGCGCCCGCGATCCGCGGCCTTGTCCGCCTCGCCGAAGACCATCTGCCCGACGTGGTGAATGAGGCCCGCGAAGATGACTACCACCATGGCCAGGAATACGGCCACGATGACGTAGTGACCCGCGCTAAGGCCTGCCCGCAGAATGACGAGCTCGCTGATGAAGATGGAAAAAGGTGGCGTGCCCGCCAGCGAGAAGGCACCCATGAGCAAGAGGGTCGCCGCGAAGGGAGCGACGTGGAGGAATCCTTTCATGAGGCGCATGTCGCGTGTACCGTAGCGACCGATGGCGTCGCCCGCGATGAGAAAGACCAGGGCCTTGGTGACGCCGTGGTTGATCACGTGCAAGAGGGCGCCGTAGGTCCCTAGCTTGCCGCCGAATCCGAGCCCGAGCGCGATGATGCCGACGTGCTCGACGCTGTGGTAGCCGAGCAGGCGCTTGAGATCGTGTTGGACGATGATGAACGGCGTGGCCACGACGACGGAGATCAAGCCGAAAAGCAGCAGCAGTCCTTGGCTGAAGTCGGCGCCGCACGCCCCGCGCGCCAGGGTGTGAAAGCGAACGATGCCAAATAGAGCGCATTTGATAAGCGCCCCGGAAAGCAGGGCCGAAACCGGTGTGGGCGCCTGGCTGTGGGCATCGGGCAGCCACATGTGGACCGGGGCCAGGCCAGCCTTGGTCCCGTAGCCCACCACCACGAAGATGAAGGCGATGCGGATGATACCGGGGTCGAGCTTGGGGGCGATGGCGGCGATGCTGGAATAATTCATGGCCCCGGCGAATACCCCGCCCTGCGCGTGCACAGCGGCGCCGTAGACCAGCACGGTGCCGAACAGGCCGAAGGAAATGCCGATGGTGGTGACGATGATGTATTTCCACGCCGCCTCCAGGCCGTGTTTGTCGCCGTGGAATCCGACCAAGAGCGCCGACGTAATCGTCGTGCCTTCCATCGCGATCCAGAGGATGCCGAGGTTATCGGCCAGCACGGTGACCAGCATGGTGGCGATGAATCCGTGGACCAGGGCGTAGTAGTAGCGCAAGCGCTCGGCACGTATCTGTCCGCGCGCGAGCTCATTTCGCATCCACCCGACGGTGGCGATCGATACCGCCACCCCAAGCAACCCGATGAGCAGCAAGAACAACACCGCCATCTCATCGGCGCGAAAGGTCCCAAGCGCGCTCACTGGACCGGTCGAGGACACCTTGCGCGCGAGGGCCCCAACCATGCCAAGAACCGCCAGCGATCCAGCGACGTCGAGCACGGCCAGCAGGCGCCGATCGCGCAGCAGGAGCATGCTGGCTCCAACAGCCAGCGGAACCAGTGGAGTGAGCCACAGAAGATTCGATGTCATCATCAGCCCTTGAGACTCTCCAAGTCCGCGATGTCGGTGTCGACGCTGGACCGCACGCGCAGAACCAAGATGCCCATGACCAGCGCCCCCAGCACCACGTCGAGAATTACCCCGATCTCGATAATCAGCGGCATGCCTTGGCTGATGGCCATGGCGGTGAAGAAGATGCCGTTCTCCGAGGCGAAGAGGCCCACCATTTGGACCAGTGCCTTGCGCCGAGACGCCATCACCAGCACGCCGAGCAAGATGAGGGCGATGCCGACCGGCAGCGCATTGCCCGTGATCGCCTGACGGACCGAACCGAGCGAAGCGCTGAGATGAAAAGCCAGCACGACGATGCCGGCGGCAAACAGGAGGGTGACGTTGATGGGGATGACCGGCTCGATGTCGCGTGGAATATTGATCCGCTTCACCACCCAGATGAGCAGCCACGGCAGCAAGATGGCCTTCACCACGATGGTGATGCCGGCGATGACCCACAGATCGATGTTGCCGGTGGCGGCGCCTAGGACCGCGCCGGCGATGCCCAGCAACACCGCCTGCGCCGCGACGGCGTAGATGGCGCGGTAGAGCTGGCCTGAGGCGAGAATGAGCAACATGGTGAACAGCAGCAGCGCTCCCAGCACGTTGATGAGTCGGACCGCCAGCACGACGCTCATAGGATCCTCAATGCCAGCGCCAGGAAGGCGCAAACCAGGCCCAACCCCAAAAATTGCGGCACTCGGAAAAAGCGCAGCTTTGCATAGGACGATTCGACCACGGCCAGGAACACCGATAGGGCTAGCACCTTGGCCGCGAAGGCTGCCAGCGCGAATCCGACGTCGGCGGGCGCGAGGCCCGGGGCCAGACCGAGCGGAAAGAACAGCGCCGCCAGCAGGGTCAAGATGACGAGCTGCTTGGTGTGGGTGGCCAGCACAATGCAAGCCAGTCCGGGACCAGAGTGTTCGAGCAGCATGCCTTCGTGAAGCATGGTCAGCTCGAGGTGCGTGTCCGGATTGTCCACCGGAATACGTCCGGTCTCGGCCAGGGCCAATACCAGCATCGCGAACAGGGCGAGCAAATCCGGCGCCTGCCACGACAGCGCTGGAAGGGTTCCTCGGCGGGCCGCGAGGTCGCCGAGATCGGTGCTTCCGCCCGCCACCGAGACCGAAAAGACCGCCATCATCAGCGCCGGCTCGACCAGCAGACCGACGGTCATCTCGCGCGACGCACCCATGCCGCCAAACGCCCCGCCAGCATCGAGCGCCCCGACGGCACACAGAAAACGCGCCAGGGACAGCAGCGCCAAGAGCAAGATCGCGTCGCCCAAGGGCACTGGTGCCGGCCCCGCCCCGGCCCACAGCACGGGCAGCATCGCCGTCGTCGTCACCGTAGCGGCCAGGACCAGCACCGGGACGGCGCGAAAGAACGGGCTGGCGGTGTCGCTTTGCACGGTCCCCTTGCGCAGCAACTTTGCCAGATCCCGGTAGGGCTGCCAGATGCTCGCCCCTCGCCGGCACTGCAGGCGCGCCTTGATCTTCTGGATGAACCCGGTGACGAGCGGCCCAAGCAGCACCAGCAATAGTGCCTGGGCAACCGTCTCGGCGATGTGCGTGGTGCTCTCCATGGCTCAGGCCTTCGCGAACAAGAGCAACGCCACCACCAAGGTGATTAGCACGAAAGCAATGTAGCCGTGAATGCGCCCGGTGCTGTACACGCGGATGCCATGCGCGCCCGACGTGATCCAGCGCTTGAGACGCGCGTAGAACACCGTCTCGGCCAAGTCGACCACTTCGCCGGTGTAGCTGATGCTCCGGATATCGTATGGAGACGCACCCGTCTGTTTGACGACTGCGCGTCGTGGCCGGTAGACGGCGGCGAAGATCAGACGCAGTGGCTTGGCGAAGGCGGTGGCCGTGTAGTCGAAGCGACTGGTGGGCGCCATTCCGCAGGTCCAAGTGGGCGCGAGCCGGCGTCCTCCCTTGCGGGGCCAGCCACGCAAGACCCAGGCGAGCACGGCGAGGGCGGCGAGCAGCGCCGCCACGGCCGTAACGGAAATGGACGTCGCCTCAAGGCCCGCTGGGGCGCCACTCGCGGAGAGCACCAGGGGACCGCGCGCAGTGACCACGGCGCTGGCCCCATAGCCGCCCAGCAGCTCGGACGTAGGGCGATCGAGCAAGTGCATGCCGTAGCCGGGCGCGAGCCCAAGCACCACGCACAGGCCGGCCAGCATCAGCATGCCGGCGATCATCGGCGCTGGAGACTCCTTGGCGTGCTCGGCGTGGGTGGTGCGCGGGCGGCCGAGGAAGGTCACGCCAAAGGCCTTGGCGAAGCAGGCCGCGGCCAGGCCGCCGGTGAGCGCCAGCATGGAAGCTGCCACACCCGCCAGCAGCCCCGAGGCACCGCCCAGTTTCGCCCCTCCAAGCAGCAGTGCCTGGAAGGTCATCCACTCGCTCACGAAGCCATTGAGCGGTGGCAACGCCGAGATGGCCACGGCCCCGAGCAGGAACAGCCAAGCGGTCCACGGCATCCGCCGCGCCAGCCCGCCCAGCTCTTCCATGTTGCGTACGCCGGTGCCCTTGATCACGCTGCCCGCGCCCAAGAACAGCAGCCCCTTGAAGGCCGCGTGGTTGAGGGTGTGGAGCAGCGAGGCTGCCAGCGCCAGCGTCGCCAGTGGCTGGGCCGCCCGGCCTCCGCCAAGCAGCATGGCCACACCGGCGCCGATCAAGATGATGCCGACGTTTTCCACGCTGTGAAAGGCGAGCAGGCGCTTGAGATCGTGCTGCTGCAGGGCCAAGAGTACGCCCATCAGGGCGGACACCGATCCGAGCAGCAGCACGGTCCAGCCCCACGACGCAGGCAGCGGCCCACTCTCGGGCGCGAGCAAATCGAAGCCGAAACGGAAGATGCCGTAGATGGCCACTTTCAACATCACGCCGGACATGAGGGCCGAGGCGTGGCTGGGCGCCGCTGGGTGCGCCTTGGGTAACCACACGTGCAGGGGCACGACGCCTGCCTTGGCTCCGAAACCCAGTAGCGCGAGCATGAACAGGGTCGTGCGGGTTCCGCCCGCGAGCCCGTGCGCTGCCGCCCGTAGCGCGACGAAGTCGAAGCCCTGCGCGCGATCCGCCAGGGTCAGAAACACCACCAGCAGCGCCGCGGTTCCGGCGTGCGCCATCACCAAGTAGAGCAAGCCCGCCCGAGCATTCTCTTCGCTGCGCGTGTCGCACACCACGAGGACGTAACTTGCGAGGGTCATGCCCTCCCATGCGAGCAGAAAGGTCAGCCCGTCGCCCGCACAACACACGAGAGCCATGCAAGCCACGAAAGCGCCCAGCGCGGCGGTCTGTACCAGCGGCGCCTTGGCGTGCGTGCTCAAGTACGGCGGACCATAGAGCGCAACGGCCGCCGTGATCAGCGCGACGACCAGCAGGAAGAACGCCGAAAGGCCATCGACCGAGAGCGACATTTCGGCAAAGGGAAAGAGCTGCGGAAGCGCCACCTGGAGCGGCAGCCCGTCCTTCGCGGCCAGAGCCTGCAGCGCCATCGTCGCCGCCGCCGTCGCCCCGGCCAGGATCGACAGATGTCCCAGCCAAACCAAGAGACGAACCAGAGGCTGACGACCCTCCATGGCGGTGCGAGAATCGTACTCTCATGCCCGCGGGTGTAAAGCGCTTCTTCCTCGAGCCTCTCGCGCAGGCCCGTCAAGATCACCAACGTGGTGTCAGGGGCCATGCGTGGGCGAACCAGAAAGCCAGGAGGACGACATAGAGGCGGGTCTCGTTGACGTAGCCAAAGCAGACAACGCTGGCGACTACACCCATGGACCAAATGGCCGCCCGTCGACGTCTGTTCCTTGCCGCCGAGACTGCCAAGAGCCCGAGGGTAAAGAGCTCGACGACGCTGATGAACGCTCGCTCGGTGCTCCAGTTGGCCCACAGAAGTTGACCCAGGTTATGGAGAACGTGGATGGGATTGCTGATAAGAGGTGTGGCGTCCTCGAACACTTGTGCGCGCACATAGGGTTGGCCCAGGTAGAAATACTCCCGCAATCCCAGAATGCTGCTGACCATGAGGACCGTGACCGCAATGACCGGAGCAGCGCTGGCCACGCCTCCGGCGAATCCGCGAGGCGACTCGGCTCGGTCGAAAGGAGACAACAAATACCAAAATGGGACGTACAGGATGGCTTCATGATTGAGGATGCCCACGAGCAACAACGGACCGAACCAGAGAATCGACCTTCCGGTCGAGGACCAGTACCCGAACGCAAGAAAGATGAGCGTATCGACCCCATCCCACGGGTACTCAAGTTTGTAGACCAACAACAGTCGACAAAATCCGAACGCAGCCACCGCCACGCATGCACACATAAGACTCCCGCCCCTTTGCCGGACGATTGCAAAGAGCAGAAGATTGGAACAAAGAAGTGCAAGGTGGCTGAGCACCTTAAGAGACTCGACGCGGTTTGCGGTCACCGAATCCAGCGCCTTGATCAAGGCGGGGGCAAGCAGTCGGTTCTGCCAACCCTTGTAAACGGGTCTTCCTCGTAGCACGCCATCCACGCTGAGGGAGACGAAGGCGCACTCCGCCTGATTCGCGTACAAGAGTCGGTCGAACACTCGCGTCTCCCCCAAAGTGATCAACAAGAGGGCCAGACACGCGGCAAGGTAGTGCCCTTTGGCCCGCCATTCGATGCATTTGAGAAGCACGGCTTTCATGGCTCTGTTGTCTTCCGAGTTTCGCAGCATCTGCCACGTCCTGCACGCGCTCTTGTGCATTGGCTGCCAATGCGCTGCCCCAACTCGCACAACTCGCGCGCAAGCGGCAGGAACCCGCAAACCAGATAATAAAATGATGTACAATGCTGCGGCGCCTAGTCGTGCCGAGTCCCCCAAACCGAGGAGAAGACCATGTCTCTGCGCTACCAGCCGGACGTTAGTCAGCGACCCCAGCTCCGTCATCGCGTGATTTCACAACACAACTGGCGGCCGATGCTTGTGGCGCTGGCGACGGCGGCCCTCCTGGCGCATGGCTGCGGCGGCTCGAGTTCGCACGCGGGCTCTGGCCCGGACGGCGGATTGCTCGGTAGCGGCGGCGGTACCATGGGCATTGGTGGCACCACTGAAGTCGTCGATGTGGATATGAGCCAAGGCGGGGCGGGCGGGGCCATCGACGCCAACGCCAGCCAGGGCGGGGCGGGCGGGACCATCGATGCCAACGCCAGTCAAGGCGGGGCGGGCGGGGCCATCGACGCCAACGTCAGCCAAGGCGGGGCGGGTGGGGTCATCGACGCCAATGCCAGCCAGGGCGGCGCCGGTGGAGGTCGTGCGGACAGCGGCCAAGGTGGAGCAAGTAGCGGCGGGCAGGGCGGCAGCAGTGCGCCCATCTGTGGCGAACCGGGTTTTGGATGCTGCGCTGGCAATACCTGCAACGGCGGCGGTTGCTGCGTGTCCGGCATATGCATGCAGCCGGGCGGCACTTGCGTTGGCTTGGGTGGGGGAACCTGCAACGCCGGGGTGTGTGGCACGTGCGGCGGTGCTGGCTTGCCTTGTTGTGGCGCCACCCCCGCGACTGGCGCGTGCACGTCACCGGGCACGATCTGCAGCAACGGCGTGTGCGCCAAGTGCGGCGAAGTAGGCCTGGCGTGTTGCCCTGGCGCAAACAGTGGCGCGGGCACGTGCAACGCCGCCAACACTGTCTGCAACGGGAACCTGTGCGCGTCCTGCGGAGCGCCGGGCACCGCCTGTTGCCCAGGCAACCAGTGCGCAAGCCCAGGCTGCTGCTACAACAACTCCTGCCTAGCCGAAAATGCGGCTTGCGGAACCAGCGCGGGTACTTGCCAGGCTGGCAAGTGTTCTGACTGTGGTCATAGCGGGCAGGCTTGCTGCGGGACCAGTTGCTACGACGGCCTTCAGTGCAACAACGGACTGTGCTCCTCGTGCGGTCACGCCGGCGAGGCGTGCTGTCCCGCTGGAGGTTCTTCGCCGCCCTGCCAAGCCGGCACCACATGCTCAAGCGCGGGCTCGGACGGTGTGTGCGCTCGCTGCGGCGGTCTCGGCGATGTCTGCTGCGCCGGAAACACGTGTGCCAGCGGCTGTTGCTCGGGCGGGCGGTGTATTGCCGCGAGCGGAGCCTGTCCGACTGTCCCCACCAATTGCGGTAACAGTGTCCTCAACCCGGAGGAAACCTGTGACGACGGCAATACCAGCAGCGGCGACGGGTGCTCGGCGGACTGCTCGACGGTTGAGCCGGGTTGGGAGTGCCGCGTCCCGGGGAGGAAGTGTACACCTCTGTGCGGCGACGGCGTGCTCACCGGATCCGAGACCTGCGACGACGGAAACACCGGTAACGGCGATGGCTGCTCAAGCACCTGTCAGTTGGAACCAGGCGGCTCTTGTCCGACCCCTGGCAAGGCCTGCACCAAAGCGGAATGCGGCAACGGCAAGTTGGAAGTCGGCGAGATTTGCGACTGCGGCAACGACCCAAACAATTTGCCAAGCGGATGCAAGAGCGTCAACGGCTTCTTCTACGGCGATGGAAACGGTTGCTCGAAGGCGTGCTCCAAGGAGCCGATTTGCAAGGACAGCAACGGCAAGACGCAGGTGTGCTCGTCGACGTGCGGCGACGGTAACGTCGATCCCGGAGAAGCTTGCGACGATGGCAATCAACTCGACGGCGATGGCTGCTCGTCGACATGTACCATCGAGAAGGGCTTCACCTGCTCCAACGTGCCCATCCAGGACTCGTCCACCTGCCGCTCGGGATCCGGCCGGTGTCTGGAGCTCCCCATCATCTACCGGGATTTCCAGCCCGAGAACGTGTCGTCAGGCGGTCACCCGGACTTCCCTTTCCTCGGCACCAAGTATAACGGTTCGCTCTCGCCTACCACGATCTGCGTACCCAACACCGGGGGGCCCGCCAAAGGCTCGGACGCAACTGCGCGATGCTGGGGCATCGTGGCCGATACCTTGCTCAACGGCAAGCCACAACCCGGCCCGACCACGGCATGCTCCTGCCAATTCAGCGAATGGAATGTCTCCAATTCCAGCCGCATTCCCAACGGGTACACCGTGGCTGGCAACGACAGCCCGCTCTCCGACGGCAACGGCGGGTACCTGGGAGCTGGAGGAACAGCCATCAACACGATCAGCACCTCCGGGGCCTACACGGGTTTTATCGTCGGCTCCACCACGGGAAGCCCGGTTGGGCCAATCTTCAAGGGGACTGTGCCCGCCTACAGGGACGCGGCCAGCTTCGGCCAATGGTTCAACGACGATCCGACGGTCAACCAGACCTTCACCGACGTCCTCGAGCTGTCTTCCATCGGGACGAACATCTACCAGTTTGCCAGCAAGTCGCATCTGGCCCAGGGCGGCTTCTTCCCGCTCGACGCCCTCGACCCCAGTCAAGCCACTCTGTGCAACCTCTGGCCGTACTGGAACCATGGCAGTGGGACGCCCTTCTGGTCCACCTGCCAAGGCGACCAATACCTCTTCCCGCCGCGAGTGCTTGCCTCCGATTGCCCGGCCACGACCACGCTCAGCGACGGTTGCTGGGTGAAGGGCGTCGCCGGCACTAAGCACGACTCATACTTCACCGATGAAACTCGGTACTACTTCGTGTACGACGGCAGCGCTGGTTTGTCCCTGAGCTTCTACGGTGACGACGACCTCTTCGTCTTCATCAACGGAATCCTCGTCCTCGACTTGGGCGGCATACACCAGCAACTGCCGGGCACGGTCACGGTCACTGACAGCCCTGGCGATGCAAAGGTCACCGAGGGCGGGTGCCTGGACTCGGCCGGGAACATCACAGGGGTCACCGCCGGCTCCAAGGCATGCTCGCCTGCCAGCGCGACGGTTCCGTCTGCCACGACACCGGATGACTTCCGCGTGCGCACGGTGTCGTTGGGGCTGATCACCGGCAAGGTCTATGAGATCGCCATCTTCGGTGCCGACCGGCATCCACCCGAGTCGAACTTCCAGCTCACGCTTAGCGGCTACGCCACGAAGCGATCGAACTGCGCTCCCCGTTGTGGCGATGGCGTGGTGGCTGCCGGCGAGGAATGCGACTGCGGCGACGGCTCGGTTGCTGCGCCCGCGGGTTGCACTGGCCCCAACAGCGACGCTGTCTACGGCGGCTGCACCAGTCAGTGCAGGTTCGGACCCTACTGCGGCGATGGCGTCAAGAATGGGCCCGAAGCCTGCGACCTTGGCAAACGCAACGGCGACACCAGCCTGGGCAAAGACGGCTGCACCATCGGCTGCACCAAACCACCCTACTGTGGCGACGGAAACGTCGACGCTAGCCTGGGTGAGGAATGCGACCTGGGATCAAACAATGGCCAGCCTGGCTACAAGTGCAGCGCGACCTGCACCGTGGTGCTGTAGCGCCTTAGCTCGTCGCTGACACGTTCCAAGTATCTGTCGGTGCGCACGATCTCCTGGTAGCCCGGCACCGTCCCGACCCAGGTGCCCAAACGTAGATTGGGCGCATCGGTGAGGTACATGGTCGGTAGACCCAGCAGCGCGGGACCATCCATGCCCGCGGTGGTGACGCCGAGCTGGCCGACCAAGCCATAAGCTCGCTTCAAATACTCGAAGAACTGAAGCTGCGCGCGTCGCATGTCGGAGCCCTGCAAGATAGGCTCCTTCCAGAACAGCGTCATGTCGACCGCGTCCGACAGCTGGTCGCCGCGGATGGCGTCGCCAACCAGCAGAGGCACGAGATCCACGGCGCGCGCACGTCGGGCAAGCTCGACGAGCTCAGGGTAGGGCGTGTTTCGCATCGGATGGTGGGCGCCGTCGCGGACCCAGAGCAGGACCTTCTTTCTCGCTGGAACCCCGGCCAGCTTCCCGTCGATCCAGTCGGTGATCTCCTGCGCGATCGGCCCATCGCCGAGGAAGGCGGCACGCAGCTCCCGCTGCGCGGACAAAGGATCTCTGGCGAAGGCGCGCGCGACGATATCGGGCAGGTGCTTGTTTGCCCGCGGGCGCGTTCGATACGGTCTAAGTCTGGAGCCGAGGCCGGCATCGCGAAGGAATCGCTCGGCTTGCGCCGTCTGAGGTTTGCAGGGCTCGATCTGAATGTCGACCCCCGCGAGCACAGCCGCCGCCGCCAAGTACCAGCCTTCACCAAACGAGAAGTGCGGATCGGCATGGAACGTGTACGCGTGGTTGCGCTGGTCGACGATTCGCCGCGCGTCGCGTGCCGCAGCCTCGGCTGCCCGAGCCGCCTTCCATGCTGGTTCGCTATCGAGGTCGGCGGCCAAGCGCACGACGACCATCGCCGACGCCTCGGCTACCGCGACGATCTCCTCGACGCGTTGCCAGCCGTCGTCGCAAGCTTCAGCGGTCGGTGCGCGCTGGGCGCCGAGGGAGAGCTGGCCCGCTCCGTGGCGTGCGTCCGCGGCACGGGCGGCGTGCGCCTTCGCCAAGGTGAAACGCGCGTTCGTAATCGTCGCCGCGTCCACGTTCTCGGCCGTGGCGAGGGCGCGGCTTGCGAGGTCGATTGCGTCCTCAAGCCGACGACGACAACCATCACGCTCGCCGGGCAAGTGCAACCGGGGCGCCTGTGCCAACGCATCCTCAAGGATGACCGCGGCACGGTGACCGAGAGCATGGGCGCCGAGCGGCGTCGCGAGAGCGTGACCTCCCGCCGCGGTGGGTGTGTCTACTGGCACGCGAGGGTAGCGCCCCCGTCACTTTCGACAGCTGTGCACTCGGCGACACCACAGTCACGCCACACCGTGACTGTCCCGTTCGAGCACTGCACGATCTTGGACAAATCCGTCGAACAGCGCGCAGACCCGTCTGGGAAACTGCATAGATCGCCCGGCGTGTAGCCGCAGTTGCCACACCATGTCCCCGCGCAACCATTGCTGGTCTGGGGCAGATTCGCACAGGTCGAGGGCGAGCAGTGGATCGCGGTTAGCCACGCGCCTTGGCTGCACTTGAGAACAACCTGCTGATCGAACGAGCAGGCCTGGGCGAGCTCGTTGCTACAGGGGGCGCCCGGCGTAGCGAAGTAGGTCCCCGTCGGCCCGCCACAACGAACCTGATCGTGTCCGGCGATGTTGGCACAGGCTTCCGACCCCGGACATTGGAAGACACTTTGGTAGATGCTCCCGCCGCAATAGAGCACCAGGTTGTCGGTCTTTCCGCGGACATCCAACCCGCAAACCAAGGTACCTTCGGCAACGCAGGGGCTGCCCTCCTCGGCGGGGGCGCTCGCCGCGACATCCGGATCGGCATCGATGCTGGTTCGACCGGCGTCTTCGCGCCAGGCGGGGGACGCTGCGGGCGAGCCGCAGGCCGAGGCGAGCATCATCGCCATCCATGCTGTCACAACCAGGCGGCGGCGAAGCCTTGGACCAATTTGCGATCGGTCAGTCACTATGCAGCCAATCTGCCATGGAGCCGGGAGTTTTGCACCTCCCGGCGCGGCCGCACCGTCGCCCCGCCCCGGACGGAACGACCAGAGCGCGGACGTTCGGGTCGGGCCGGCGGGACTACTCCCCACCTAAGCACAGCACAATCTTGCTCGGTGGTTTGCTTGCTCGATGCAAGAGAAACCTCCTTGCAAGCAGAAAGAGGATGAGCTAAGTCCTGTTTTGGGGACCAGTAGTCAACCGACAGCCAATGGGAACAACTGGCTCGTATTCCCGTTTTTTCGGCCTCGAACAGCGGCCATGGGGGTGTTTCAGATGCGTTTGCGATCTCTTGATCTTCTCTTGTGTCTAGTATTGGGTCTGGCGGGCTCTGCGCGAGCGTTTGCGGGTGAAGAGGTCCCGTCCGTCCAACCACCTGAGCAATCGCCAAGTCCATCGCCAGCGGGGGCAGGGCCTTCCGGCCCTGAGGCGAATGCGCCAATGCCCGGCCCTGTGCTGGTACCCCTGCAGCCCGAGGCCGCCGCCAGCAACGCAGCGGCGCCCGCGCCAACACCCGCGCCATCATTTCGTGTCGAGGGACCGGGTGGCAGCAGCCTTCGGGTCGGCCTTTTGTTACAGCCACAGTTTCAATCGGTAAACAACGCCACACTCGACAGTTACTCGAGCAACCTGTACCTGCGCCGCACGCGTATTCTGGTCGGCGGCAGCTTGTTCGGCGTGTTCGACTTCTTCTTCGACACCGACTATCCCAACCTGTTCTTGCCCGCGGCAGGTACCGCCGCGGGAGGCGGTGCCACCTATCTCAAGAGCACCCCGGGAATGAACATCCAGGATGCGTTCGGCACCTGGAAGGTCTTCAAGGACATGGTGAAGATCGACGTCGGCTACATGCTGCCGCCTCTCTTCCACAATGCCGTGCAAGGCGCCACCACGCTCTACGCCTGGGACTACTTCGCCTACGCCTTTACCTCCACCGTCTCCCCTCAAGGGGTGCCAGTGTTCGGATCATCGGCCAATCCGATCGGCCGCGACCTCGGCGTGCAAGTCCGCGGGCTCGTCCTCAACGGCCACCTCGAATACCGTGCGGGCTTATTCCAGGGCTTGCGCGATGCCCCCAGCACCACCGACGTGGGCGCGCGCAACTTCTTCCGCTTTGCGGCCCGGATCCAGCTCAACCTGCTCGATGCCGAGCCCGGATTCTTCTACCAGGGCACCTACCTCGGCGCGCGAAAGATCGTATCGGTGGGTGGCACGGTCGACATTCAGGACAGCTACAAACTGTTCGGCGGCGACGTATTCGTCGACCTGCCGGTCGGCCCGGTCGGCGTTGTCACCGCGCAGGTCGACGTGGCCCACTGGAACGGCGGCAGCTTCATCACCGTCCTGCCCAAGGAAACCGCGCTCATGAGCGAGGCCGGCTTCGTATTCGCACCCGTGCAGGTTGGGCCGGTCATCCGGTACGAGCGCCTATGGCCCACTGGCGGCGCCAACCAGGCGCGCTACGTGGCCGGCGTAGGGTACTGGCCCTACGGCCACAACAGCAACGTGAAGGCGTTTTACACCCGATTCCACGAAGACGGGGCCGCGCGCGACCTCAACCAATTCAACGTTCAGTGGCAGCTCTACTTCTTCTAGGCGAGGAGTGAGAACATGCAAAGCGATTCTGCCCTGGCCACCACCTCCCCCGCGGCTCTTCGGCGAGTCATTGTCGCCGCATCACTCGGAACCCTTTTCGAGTGGTACGACTTCTACCTGTACGGAAGCTTGGCCGTGTTCTTTGGCGGCCTGTTCTTCCCGAAAGGCAACGACACGGCCCAACTCCTCGCCAGCCTGGCGACTTTCGGTGCCGGCTTCGGGGTCCGCCCTCTGGGGGCGTTGGTCTTTGGTCATATAGGGGACCTAATTGGTCGGAAATACACATTCCTCGCGACCATGCTGACCATGGGCATCAGCACCGCGTTGGTGGGCTTCTTGCCGAGCTACGCGAGCGTGGGCCTTGTCGCGACGATTCTACTCGTGGCCCTGCGGCTTCTGCAGGGCCTCGCCCTGGGCGGCGAGTACGGTGGCGCCGCCACCTACCTGGCGGAGCACGTGTCCGACGAGAAGCGCGGCTACTACACGAGCTATATCCAGACCACCGCCACGCTGGGATTCTTTCTCAGCATGGGCGTGATCGGAACGACCCGTGTCGTGCTCGGCGAGGCCGCCTTCAAGTCCTTCGGCTGGCGCATACCCTTCCTGCTGTCGTTTGCCTTGCTTGGGGTCTCGCTCTACATCCGCCTGCGCATGAAGGAGTCCCCGCTCTTTGCCAAGCTCAAGCGTGACGGCAAGACCTCACGCAATCCGCTCAAGGAAAGCTTTACCAATGCGTACAACCTCAAGTACGTCATGCTGGCACTGTTCGGCGCCACGGCCGGGCAGGGCGTGGTTTGGTACACGGGGCAATTCTACGCTCTGACGTTCCTACAAAGCGTGCTGAAGATCGGTTGGAAGGACGCATACATCATGATTTCCATCGCGCTGGTTCTCACCACGCCGCTGTTCCTTTACTTCGGCAGGCTCTCCGATCGGATCGGTCGGAAGATGGTCATGCAGGCGGGCTGGGTCCTGGCGGCGGTGACCTATGTACCTATCTACATTGCGATGAAGCACTTCTCCAACCCGAACGGGCTGCCGGCGGCAAATCCCAGCGAGATCAACTGGGTCATGATGGTGCTGCTTCTGTCCGTGCAGATGGTCTACGTCTGCCTGGTCTACGGCCCCATCGCCGCGTTCCTGGTCGAGTTGTTTCCGACCAAGATTCGTTACACGTCGATGTCGGTGCCCTACCACTTGGGCAATGGTTGGTTCGGAGGCTTCCTGCCGCTGATTGCGACCGCCGTCACAACCTCCGACTGGGCGAAGCAGCACTTTGGCAGTAGCGCAATCTACACTGGCTTAATCTACCCGATCGGGATTTGTCTGCTCACAATCGTCATCAATGCGGCCTTCGTGCACGAGACGAGAGATCACAGAATCGACGCCGAGGTCGCGATTCCCGCAATCAAAGAGGAAGCAGCCCACTGATTGGGTGCGGACCCGGGAAGGGCTCGGGCCATCCTGTCATCCCTTCCCGGCGTCGCCGCTCTTAGCCATCTTCTTCGTAGCGCTCTTTGATCTGCGCGACCGAGTTTGGGTCCGCAAGCGTCGTCACATCGCCCAGGGCGTGCCCTTCGGCGATGTCGCGCAGGAGCCGTCGCATGATCTTTCCCGAGCGGGTCTTGGGCAGATCAACGGCGAAAAGAACCCGTTCCGGCTTCGCGAACGAGCCGATCTTGTGGCCGATCCACTCGCGCAGCTCGCTTGCCAGCGAGTCTGACGGCGGGAACCCGTTGCGCAAGGTCACGAAGCCGACCAGCGCTTGGCCTTTGATGTCGTGCTTGACGCCGATGACGGCGGCTTCGCTCACCGCCTTGTGCTCGACGAACAGGCTTTCCAGCTCGGCGGTGCCGATGCGGTGACCGGAGATGTTCACCACGTCGTCGACCCGGCCTAGGATCCAGAAGTAGCCCTCCTCGTCCCGGAGCGCTCCGTCGCCGGTGAAGTAGTACTGCCCGTTCCAGCGCCCCCAATAAGTGCTGCGATAGCGCGCTTCATCGCCCCAGATCCCGCGCATCATCGACGGCCACGGTCGCTTGATGGCGAGCAGTCCGCCGCCCGTGGTGACCTCCTTGCCGGCCTCGTCGAGAATCGCGGCGTCGATACCATAGAACGGCAGGGTCGCCGATCCGGGTTTGGCAGCCATCGCGCCCGGAAGCGGTGAAATGGCAATGGCGCCGGTCTCGGTTTGCCACCAGGTATCCACGATCGGGCACCGCTTGTCGCCGATCACCTCGTGGTACCAAAGCCAGGCCTCGGGATTGATCGGCTCGCCCACCGAACCCAGGAGACGCAGCGAGGAGAGATCGTGACGTTTGGGCCAGGCGTCGCCCCATTTCATGAATGATCGAATGGCCGTCGGTGCGGTGTAGAACACGGTCACGCCCTCGGAGGCGACGATCTGCCACATGCGATCGGGCTCCGGCCAGTTGGGCGCGCCCTCGTAAATCACCTGCGTGGTCCCGAGCTGCATCGGGCCGTAGATGACGTAGCTGTGGCCCGTAATCCAGCCGACGTCCGCCGTGCACCAGTAGACATCGTCGGGCCGAACGTCGAAGACCTCGCGGGTGGTCAAGCGAGTGCCGAGCAAATAGCCCGCGTGGCTGTGCACGATGCCCTTCGGCTTGCCCGTGGTGCCTGAAGTGTAGAGGATGAACAGGGGATCCTCCGAATCCATGCTTTCGGGCGGCGAGAGACGGCCGGCCTGGGCGCACAGATCGTCGTAGTAGATGTCGCGCCCGGGCTTCATGTGGTGGGGAAACTGGCTGCCGCCCCGCTTCGCGACGACCACGTGCTTGACCGAGGGGCTTTCTCGCAGGGCATCGTCCACGGTGCGCTTGAGTAGCAAGTGCGCGCCCCGCCGCCAGCCACCATCCGCGGTGACGACAGCGACTGCGCCGCAGTCGTTAATTCGGTCGCGCAGTGCCTCGGCTGAGAAGCCGCCAAACACCACCGTATGCACGGCCCCGATTCGGGCGCAGGCCAAGCACGCAATGGGCAGCTCGGGAATCATCGGCATGTAGATGGCGACGCGGTCGCCCTTGCCGACGCCCAGGTTGCGCAGGCCAGCCGCCATCCGCCCAACCTCCTTGTGAACCTGCGCGTAGGTCAGCGTGCGGGCGTCGCCCGGTTCGCCAATCCAAATGAACGCCGCCTTATGCATGACGGGCGTACCGAGATGGCGGTCAAGGCACTGGACCGAGGCGTTGAGGCGTCCGCCGACAAACCAACGGGCGTTCGGCCGGTCCCACTCGAGCACCTTCTTCCATGGCTGGTCCCATGCGAGCGCCTCCGATTCGGCGGCCCAGAATCCCTCCGGGTCGGAAATCGAGCGCTGCCAGCGCTGCCGGTAAACCTCGATCGATGGCGTGGCGGTGCTTCCTGCCCAGGCCGGGGGCTGAAATTTTCGGGTCTCACGCAGGATTCGTTCAAGATTGCCAGTCGCGATGTGCTCGTGCATCGATGCCTCCTACGCCGATTGATATAGGATGATATAAGTCATGTTTTGGCACAGACGCCAGCGAAAAGCCAACGCTTTGCGCCCAGCTCCTTATCTGGATGCACGCCGCGCCTCTAGCGTTACGCAGGTAATAAGGACCGATATACTCATAATTTGCGCAGGATGCATTCCACAGGCGATCGTAATCGCACGTAGTGCGCTTTCGCACGGCGCATAGAACGGCGCCGCCAGCAGGGTCTAGGTCGATGCAGGCGGTTTGTGCTAGGAATGCAGCAAGGCACGTCGTTTGCAGCAAGGCCCGCCGCCCAACCGAGATGACCATGAGAGACACCGCCATCGCCCCGCGAGACGACAGGCACACCGGAGAACATCAAAGCGGGCAGGATCCCGGCATGCCGGCGACTGCTGCGGCCGACACAGCGTTCTGCATCGAAGTCCTTCCGCGGGTGTCGCGCACCTTTGCGCTCTCCATCGAGGCGTTGCCTGCGACCCTTCGTTCAGCCGTGCGCAGCGCATACTTGCTTTGTCGGGTGGTCGACTCCATCGAGGACGGACCAGCGTTGGGCCGCCAGCGGCGGACCGAGCTGTTCGACGTGTTTGATCGGATGCTTAGTGATGACGCCTCGGACGCGTTGGAATTTGAGAGCGCGTGTGTCCGCGTGGCTGTCGGCGGTACCGGTGTGGATGGAGAGCTCTGTCGTGGCGCCGGGGCCGTGTTCCGATCCTTCCGGGCGCTGCCGGTCGCGCAGCGGGAGGCGATTCGGCCGCACGTGCTGGAGATGTCCGCCGGCATGCGCGCGTACTGCGCCCGAGGCGTCAACCTGCGTCTGGCGGATCTAGAGGACCTGGAGCGCTATTGCTACTTCGTCGCTGGCACCGTGGGAAACCTGCTCACGGCGCTGTTCGAGCAGACTGTGCCACGTCTGCGCGACGACGCTCGCCAGTCGCTGCGGGAGCGAGCGGTCAGCTTCGGGCTCGGCCTTCAGATGGTGAACGTGGTCAAAGACGTGGCCACCGATTTCGTCGAGCGCGGGGCGTGCTACTTGCCGTTGCGAATTGCGCGCGAGCATGGGCTGGAGCTCGACCGACTGCTCGATCCGGCGATGCGACAAGCGGGCCTTGGGGTGGTTCGGACGGTCTGCACGCGGGCCCGCGCGCACCTTCAACGCGCCGAGGAGTACGTTGCCCTGTGGCCCGCGTCGGGCGAGGACGGGGAAGCCGGACGCGCCGTGCGTTTGTTTTGCCTAGTGCCGCTGGCGCTGGCGCTGGCGACTTTGCGCACGGTCGAGCAGGGGGAGAACACGCTGCGCGCCGGCGTCACTCCGAAGGTGAGTCGGGGCGCGGTGGCGCGCGTTGTCGCCGAGGCGCCGGCGGCTGCGGCCTCGGACCAGGCGCTCGCGGCCTTGCTCGGTCGCTGCGACAGGGAAGGGCCCCCCGCATAGACGTTAGGCGGAAGCCGGCGATAAGTGTGCGGCCAGCGACACGCGGACGTCCACACGTTCGTCAGCGCAGCGTTCCCTCGCGCACGTGCGAGGCGACGCGACCGAGCTTCTCCATCGACCTGCCGACGAGGCCGCGCACGCCGCTCCAGCGTCCCACGGCTTGGCCGTCGTGCCCCGGAACGGCTCCGCGTAGCGATCGCTCGATGCCGTGGCCGGCCACCCGCCAGTATTCGGCGAGGAAGCTGGTGAGTCGGCTGTCGGCGCCGGACAGAAGCGCGAGCGAGGCGGCGCGGGCCCGGCGATCGTCCTGCCAGTAGCGGAACAGTCCTTCGCGGATCGCACGCGTGCCATCGCTCTCGGCTAGGAATGTTTCGTAGATCGCGTCCGCGAGCACTTCGCGCGCCCGGGCGAAGCGGTAGCGCCGTTTTTGGTAGCGGGCGAGCACGCCGTCGAGCGCGCCGGCACCGCCGAGCTCTTCGGCGAGGATGCGCACGTCGGTGAGGCAGATGGTCATGCCGGCGGCGGTGATGGGGTGCGAGCAACCACCTGCTTCGCCCACCAGTGCAACGCCCGGTTCGACGCAACGGCGGGTGCAGATGGCGTGGCAGGCCGCGAGGTCGGGCTTGCGCTGGTCGAGGGCGCGCGCGGCGGCGCTGCGCAGCGGCTCGGGAACCAAGGGCAGGTAGCGCGTGCGGATCGCAGCGGCGATGGGGCCGAGGCCGCGCCCTTCCTCGGGCAGCGACGGGAAGTCGAAGCACATGCGCACGCGGTGGTGCTCGCCGCCCAGATGCGCGATGGGATAGGCCAGGATGGGTCCCGGGTCGCCGAGGACGATGTGGCCGTAGCGGCCCTCCGGAAGAACCGAATCGTCGACCAGCAGCGCGGCGTTGTACGCCACCAGGTGACTCGATTCGCCGGTGTCCAGGCTCTGGCGCAAGCGCGCGTGGCGCCCCTCGGCGACCAACGTCAGATCGGCAAGAATCGTCTCGCCGTCGCCGGTGCGCACGCCGGACACTCGCCCGCCCTCACGCACCAGCTCGACAACCCTGGCGCCGAATCGGATCTCGACGCCGGGTCGTGCCTTCGCCTGGCGTCGCAACACGCTCACCATGTCGTGATGGTCGATGGCGAAGCCCTGCGAGCGGCCGTCGGGGATCGCGGCATAGCGAAGATGGGTGGTCGGTCGCTCGGCGATGCCGATCGCGAAGCCCTCCACGTCGACACCTCCGGCCTGCCTGAGTGGATCGAGGAGGCCCAGTTGGTCGAGCACGTCGACGCCGGTCGGGTGGATGAGCTCGCCGGCGAAGCGAGCACCGCGGCCCTCGCAGGCTTCTAGCAATAGGATTCGGCGCTTCCCGTCGGCGAGCGCACAGGCGAGCGAGGCTCCGGTAAGGCCGCCGCCGACGATGACGATGTCGTGGGCTGCGGCGGTCATCGATCAGCTCCGGCAGAAGGATCACATCCGTGGGCGATTCCGCACGCCTCGCGGACTGCTGCCGATGCCGCGAGGTACGTTCCGCGCCGACGGAGATCTGTTAACGGAAGTGGTGTGCCGTGGTACAGCATGCACCGGGACCTAGCAAACAGCCTGCCACACGAGGTTTGAATCCGCACGCGACGGTGGGCATCGAACCAGTCACCATGGCAGACACCAAGGTCGGCGACTTCGTGTGGTACGAGCTTATGACCACCGACGCGACGGCGGCCATCGCCTTTTACGAGCACGTGCTGGGCTGGATCAGCTCGCCCTTCGGCAACGACTACACCATGTTTGCGAATCAAGAAGGCCCACTCGCGGGAGTTAGCGTCCTGCCTGACGCTTCCAAGCAGACCGGGGCGCGTCCGCACTGGTCTTCACACGTGCAGGTCGTGAACGTCGACCAAACCGTGGCACAAGCTACCAAGCTGGGCGGTCGCCTCTATTTTGGGCCGGCCGACATTCCCGAGGTCGGTCGCTTCGCCGCAATTGGCGATCCCGACGGTGCCCCGATCAGTGTCTTCACGCCGTCGCGCCCCATGCCCGAGCGCGATCGCAAGCGGCATGGTGCTTTCGTTTGGCACGAAATGATCGCGACCGAGCACGAGCGCGCATTCGCCTTCCACAGCAAGCTCTTCGGCTGGAAGAGGTCGGCCGAGCACGATATGGGCCCCATGGGCAAGTACCTCATCTACGGCAACGGAGGTCCTGATCTCGGCGGCATGTTCACCAAGCCGAAAGCGGTTCCTGCCGCCATGTGGATGTACTACATCCAGGTCGACAAGTTGGGCCCGGCGTTCGAGCGGGCCCAGGCCAAGGGCGCGAAGGTCTTGCAGGGGCCGATGGAAGTTCCGGGCGGCGCACACATCGTCCAGCTTTCGGATCCGCAAGGCGCCACCTTCTCGCTCCACGAAGACCCGCCAAAGTAGGTCGTCCGCACGATCGATCGCACAGCGCTAGAGCACGTGCGGGCGAAGACCGTCAAACGAGGCCAGGGGAATGTTGCGGGCTACCGTATAGAGGACAAGTAGTGCGAGTAGGATTTTTCCGAATTGGGCCGTGCCGCGGGGCGGGCCGAGGCGCCTGCCCGTGAACGCGTGGATTGCTTCGGCGGCGACCCAGGCCAGGATCACCGGCACCGTCACCAACGCCATGCCGTTGTAGGCGACAGCCTGCACGAGATTGGCATGGAGGATTGCGTGCGCGGCTCGCAGGGCGCCGCAACCCGCACAGTGGAAGCCCGTGATCCAGTGGAGCGGGCAAACACCAAAGACACGCGTCTTCGCAGGATCGACCAGCGCCAGCAGGACTGCGCCGCCGGCAACCGCAAGACAGCGTGCTCCCGAGAGCTGGCGCGCCAGTGGGCGCGGCGACAGATCGGCGGAGCTGCGGCTAGGGGGACGCCCTCTAGTGTTGCTGGGCCGCATTGATCGCCGCAGCGACGATGTAGATGAACCACACGACGCCTGCAGCGGCCAGCGCGATCAGGTTCCATTTCTTCGCGTTGGCCGCTGCGCTTTGAGCGGCACTGACGTCGCCAGCAGCCAGTGCGGACGTACATTTGTTCGATTGCACGATGGCCACGATGCCAAGCGGCATGCAGAGGCAGGCGGTGCTGATGATCGACCAGACGAGGTGATTCGGAACAGCCACAGCGGCAAAAGGCCTGTGAGGTGGAGGGTTACTTGGGTGCGACGGTGGGACAAAGGCGCTCACCGGGCTCGGGATCCCGGGCGGGGTTGGTTTCGGTTGGCCGAGGACTGACTTCAAAGCCCGCGTCAGCTCGTCCATGTCGGAGGCGAAACGAGCGTCGCTGATCTCGATGGCCTGGCGCCTGGTGACCGCCTTGATATCGTCGGGGAGGTCCGCCGCGGACGGCATGTCGGCACCTTCCACCAGCACGGGGATCACCCGGATCTGGCGGGCCAGAGCTGTGGCCAACTCCATGCGTACGAAGTCATCGTGGTTGTCGAGGCGCCGGTTTCCTTTGGCATCCACGGCCGACAACCAGCGGGGACCTATGACCAGAATGAAGGCGGCGCAGCTTCCCACGGCGCTGTTGATGGCTTCGACAAAGTCCACGCCTCCCTCCAGCGTTTCCACGTCGCGAAAGACCGCTTCGTTCCCGAAATGAAGATTCACATGATCGCAGATGCGTCCAGCGAATCCCGGGCTGTCGTGGCGACGATAACTAATGAAGATCTTGCTCATTGGCCGGAAGCCTCCCAACTGTCTCGGTGCGGCCAGTCTATCTCGATTACTGAGGCGCCGCACAGGCAAAATGCGACGGCAGGACGGGGAGATCGGGACGCGCTCGGGCACCACCGCCCGGCCGATCGGCGTGTGTCTAGGGAACCGCGATTGTGACGGTCACGTCGCCGTTGGGGTTGGTGGTGCAGCCGGAGCTGCTGCCGGTGACGCACGCGCAGGTCGAAACCCCGCCGCACGCCGCGGGCAGATCTGTGCAGGTATAGACGCCCGGGTTGGTGACGGCCCCGCCGACCTGAGCATGGCAGTACTGAACGCTGTGCTGGCAATAACTCCAACCGCAGCGAAACATGTTCGCCGGCTCGGGGCAGGTTGCGTTGCTGCTGACATCCACGCCGGCCTTGGATGCCTCGCAGGCGCCGGGATAGTTTTTTCCGTCGCAGCCGCACACCGGCGCCGAGGAGATCACGCAGGCTACTCCCATCGGGACGCTGGCGCAGGCCCCGTGGGTCCGCGTGCCGCACATGTTGTCGGACCATTCGCAGTACGTCCCACTGGCGCAAGGTGGGTCACCGGTGCCGCCACACGCGGCGCCGACGCTCACGCTCCCAACATCGACAGTGCTACCACCGCCGTCAGGGCTCGCATCCGTCCGAGCCCCGCCGTCGGGGCTGGCACAGATGATGTTGCACTCGACGGTCTGGGCGCACAAAAAGCTGCCACTCCGACAGGTGCAGGTCCAAGCCGGGGATGTGATCCCGCAACAAGTCGACTGTCCGTAGGCACAGATCAACTCGCCTTGGCAGGAATCGCCCGAAACCGGTACCTGCGCTGGGCATTGGGTTGGCGCATCCACGCTGGCGTCTTCGCCTTGCATCCCGCCCGCGCCGACCTGCCCGCCTCCGCCGCGAGTGCCACCGGTGAAGACCACGCCGCCCGAACCGGAAGTGCCGCCTGAGGAGATCGTGCCGGCTGCGCCGGCCGCGCCGCCCGCTCCGAGCCTGCCTGCGCTGCCGCTGCTACCGCCGGAGCCGGGCGTGCCTCCGGACGAAGAGGTGCCGGCTGCGCCCCCGGACCGCTGCCCGCCGTCAGATTCGGAGCTGCCGCCTGCACCGCCGCTGCCGGGTGCACCGCCACTGCCGGGTGCACCGCCGTTGTCGGTTGTACCCGAGCCGCCGTAGGCCCCGCCCGCGCCGTGCCCGCCCATGCCAGGGACGGCCGCACCGCCCGCTCCGCTGGTGGAAGCGTCGTTAGCCCGTTGGCCGCCCGTCGTCGAGCTGCCGCAGGCGCCGCTGAGTGCCAGCGCGACCACGAGGTTGGCGATTCGTCGAGGACCAAGGCTTGTCATTCGCATCGGGAAGGCTCCTCGGCAAAAGCTGACTCTATTGGTCCGAAAAGGCAAGCCACGAGGTGTGCGCGCGGCCACAATGCACGGCGGAAGCACAACTCTTTGGGGCTGCTCTGCGCGGTGTTTTGTCTTCTCGCGGTCTGCAGCTCGACCAGAACTGCTGCGCCACGAATTCCCCGGTTGGGCCGCCCCGCCAGGTTTGCTTCACGCCGACCGCCACGGCACCGAGGTGTCCGGGCAACATCCCCGTGGCGAGCTATCTCGACGAGCCTGCGAACATCCGCCACCTCGGCCCGATGGCGCAGGACTTTATGAGCAGCTTTGGCCTCGGCAACGATGATCGCAGCTATCAAGCGGTTGACGGTCACGGCGTGGCGATGGCTGCGATTCAGGCCCTTGACCGTCTGGTCACGGCGCAAAAGCTGCGCATCGAAAGCCTTGAGCGAAGCAATCGTGAATTGGCGCGACGTCTGCGCGCGGTCGAAGCGCGGCGGCCGACAGCCCTGAATCGCGATAGCGAGCCGGACTAAGGCAGATAAGAGCAATTGTCACCTTGCCTCCCCGTATCCGGAGGAATTCGCCGTCCGTCAGTGGTAGGTGGCGGCGAAGGCGGCACCGATGGAGATAAGATGGGCGTCGACGCCGTTCGCGCCCAGGCCTTCGCCGCCGAGCGGAATGCGAGCTTGCGCATAGGTTATTCGCCCCAGCACGCCGAGACTCCAGTTGGAACTGATCCACCATTCGTAGCCGCCACCGCCTCCACCCCCAAATCCCAAGCCCGTGTGAGACGAAGAAAGGCCGGTCTCGCTACTGTTGACAACGATTGCGGCGAGACCGGCAAGCAATTCGAGGTGCAGGCCCTTGTGAGGGTCGGGGTAGAAGACCACAGTTCCGCCCAAGATGTTGACGGCGTTCGTTCCGGTGTCCACGCTCCGCCCGGCGATGGTGAAGCTCTCGTGGTGGAGTCCGTCTGCGCCATACCACCCGCCGGCGAGCACGACATTCTTTGCAACCGTGTAGCCCAACTCGAACTGGAACAGCGCTACGGCTGTGGACATCGTTCCGATCCTCCCGCCCAGTCCGAGTCCAAGCCGCAGGAACAGACCATCGTGGTTTCGGTCGCCTGGCCGAGGCACGTCTGGCGCAGGCGGCGGCAATGGCCCCTCGGCTGGAGGCATTGGATAGTAGGGATAGGCGTAGTAGCCGCCCGGCGGTGAGTAGGGCCCTTGTGCCGGGTACGGCTGGGGATACTGGGAGTAGGGCTGTGGATACGCCGGATACGGCTGGGGGTACTGTGGATCGGATTGGGGATTGGGCCCGGGTCCAGAGGTTGGCGCGGACGGAGCGATGGGAACGCAGTCCGCGTTGGCGGTGCACATCTGATTGGCCGGACAGGGCGGATTACAGGCGCTGATACACTGCCTAGCCGCACAGACGAAGCCTGGCCGGCACGCCGGTGTACAGTCCGGAGGGAACCCCGGGCGTTCCGGCCCCTGTGCCCTCGCCGGAAGGGGAACGGCAGTCAGCACAGCAGCAAGGGTCGTGATGTAAACGATTGCGTCTTTGGTTGGCAAGGGCAACGTCTCCTGCAGACTACGCCGGTTCGGATTGAAGACAAGAGAATTACAGGTCCTGTTTTCGTAGATGGGACCGGATGGCGCCGGGGGTTGACAGTTTCCATTGGCGATGTTTGAGTACTCGACGGGGACCACGATGACACCAGCAGTTGGTTTGTTTGGCAAGGCAATCGCGTCGGCAGTGTTCGCGGCAGCCCTCGTCGCCATCCCGAGTTGGTCCGCGTCCGCCCAGCCTTCGGCCTCAACCGGGGCCGGCGTGCAAGGTCCGGCAGGGGGTCAGTCTGAGTGCTTTCCTGCCTGTCGCTCTGGTTTCGTCTGTTCGTCGGGGACCTGCGTGAGCGCATGCAATCCCCAATGTGCTCCGGAGGAGACTTGCGCGGCGAACCGACTGTGCATCCCGGCGGCGGCATCCGCCGGACCCCCCTTTGGGCCAGGCGGTGCGGCGGCCTCACCGCCCCCCTACGGATACGCCCCGCCTGGGGTGCAGGCTTATCCTGCACCTATGTATCCAGGCGCGTACCCGCCTCCCCCAGTCTATCCGACGGCGCCAGCCTATCCGACAGCGGTTGCCCAATCGTCGCTCGCACCTCACCCAGGCGCGCACCAACACGACGGCTTCTTCCTTCAGATGCAGGCCGGCATCGGCGGCTTCATGTACACGCCGACGCCGCGAAGGACGCCTTCCGGCGTAGGTGGGGCACTTGATGTTTCCATCGGCGGTGCTGTGACACGGCAGCTGATCCTGTGCGGAGGATTTGGCATGGATGTCGGCGACACGGTGGACTCCGGCCCGAAATACACCTCGATGATCTTTGGCATCACCGCGAATGTCGTCTACTACCTGCCGAGCAACTTTTTTTTCGGGGGCGCGATTGGCCTGGGCGGCATCAATGCCGATGACTCGAAGACGAATTCCGAGGGGAATTACACGAACATCGGCTCCGCGGGGCCTGGGCTGTTTCTCAAGGCCCAGGTCGGCCAAGAGTGGTGGGTTTCCGACAATTGGGCGCTGGGCGCGGCCGTTCGTGTCTCGTTCATTCGTGCCAAGGAAAGCGATGCGGGGCCGCATGCACCCGTCTGGACGGGCGGCACCGCAAGCCTTCTGTTTTCGACCACCTACAATTGATGACGCCAGGTCAGGAGAAAAGAAATGACGAGATATCGATCGCTGGCTCTTGTCTTCTTCTTTCTTTTCGGGGCAACGACGATTGTCGCTGGATGCAGCGACAGTGACTGTCAATCCGATTCTGATTGTAAGACTGGCCGGATTTGCGTCGACGGTGTGTGCGCCGATCCCCGCTGGACCGAGGGCGCGGGGTCGGGCGGCGGCACCCAGTGTTCCTGCTATTGTAGGTGCTCGAGTTGCAGCTTTTCGGATGACGTCACTTGCACCCCCGCCAGCTCGGTCTGCGGCTCCTGCGCGGCCGCGTGCCAAAACGGTTGCTCCAGCAACTACTGCGGCTCTTACCTCAGTAGCTCGGGAAGTTGTTCGTAGGAAACTCTTCCTGCACTGCTCAAACTACCTGCGGTTGTGCCTCGGGGTGGCTGACTTGCAGTGGTTTGGCTTGCGCCAGCGACTTCAGTAACTGCCAGAATTTCAACATGAGGTGCGACCCCAGTCGCCCGAGATTCAACTCGGTGACCAGCTGCAACTCGGGTAACCCAGGTTCTCCAGGCACGTATTGGCAAAAATGGGAGGGGGCAAATGACGGTGGCTCAGGCACGGTTACCATCACGGCAAGTGTCTTTCACTGTAGCTCCGTACGGATACGGCTCCGTTGCCTCCGCCAATGGTGAACCGACAATGACCCTACAAGATGTCACGGATGTCCCGCTGCCAGCCCGGGATGCTGGTGAGTTCGTAGGGAGTTGCTATGGTGCCAAGTGCGGTTCCAGTCTTGAATGCGGTGATGGTGGGATCACGTGGTGAATTAGCCGCTTCGCCCGCCTTCCGTGCCGGACTACCCCTTCTTCTTCCATTCGCCGAGGGTCTTCTTGATCTCGGGCTCCAGGAAGAAGACCTCGGCCTTCTTGCCCAGCTCGTAGGCCTTCTCGCCGAGCGCGATGGCTTCCTTGTGCTCGCCTTTGGCGGCCACGATGGTCGCCTTGATCCAGAGGTTGAACCAATCTTCCTTCAGGGCGAGCGACTGGTCGACGTAGCGCAGGGCCGTCTCGTAGTCCTTCTTGGTCTCGGCCAGGTAGCGCGCGGAGCTGGCGTATGCGCGCCAAGTGTTGTCCAACGTCTTGTTGATGTTCGCGATGGCCTGCGGCTCGGTGCTGACTTTGATGGGAATCGACAGGCGCAGCTTCTCCCATTCCAGGTCGAGCGACCCCTTGTCGTCGTTGAAGTCCGAGAACAGGAAAGCCAGGCGCTCGCGCATGGGTGCGGGCTTCGGGTGTGCTTGAAAGCGGACCAGATCGAGGCTCGCCTTGTAGTCGGCGCCCGTGCCCGATTGTTCGGCTTTCTTGTTCAGGATCACGGTCCAGGCGCCCTTGGTGGGAATGGTGAACAAGGCGTAACTTCCGGCGGGGACGGTCTGGTCACCGAAGGTGGCGTCACGGCTGAAGGTAATCTTGGTGGCTTGGTTTGCACCGGTTCGCCACAGGTGATCGTAGGGAACCACCTCGCCCCAAATCTTCCGGCCCTTCACGCCCGGGCTGCTGTATTCCACCGTCACTTCGGTCAGCCCGATGAACTGCGAGACCTTGGCATTCGGGCTGGGCTTGGGCAGGTCAGGCTGGGCGTGAGCAAGCGAGGGGAGCATCCAGCAGGCACCTGCCACGGCGAGTAGCCACCCACGACGAAGAGAATTGTGCATCAAATCAGTCTCCTTTCACCGAAACACCGCCTTCCGACGGGTCGATGCTGTCTACCTAGCACGTGCCAGCCGAGTTGCACGTGCAAGCAGACCTGCCAAGCCGACCACCGCGACGCAGCCGACCAGGTTGTACCAGAGGAAGCTGGTGTTGCTTCGCAGGAACAGCGCCAGCACGAGCAGCTCGGAGGCGATGGCCGCCAGGAAGACCTGCGTCCCGCGCACCTTGCGCGCAAAGAAGGCGGTGAGAAAGATTCCAAGCACGGTTCCGTAGAAGAGCGACCCCAGGATGTTCACGGCCTGGATGAGGTTATCGAGCAGCGAGGCGAAAGTCGCGAATGACAGGGCCAAGAGGCCCCAACCTACGGTGAACAGGCGAGCTGCCCGCACGTAGTGCGCGTCGCTCGCCTGTGGGCGGAAGCTACGGCGGTAGAAGTCCACCAGGGTTGTGGTGCTGAGCGCCGACAGCTCACCCGCCACCGCGGACATGGCCGCGCACAGAATGACCGCAAGCAACAGGCCCACAATACCCCGCGGTAGGTTCTGGGTTACAAAAGAGAGGAAGACGTAGTCGGCATCCTTGGTGTTGGCCCCGGGCACGGCAGCCGCGATGACTGCCGTGGCTTGCTCGTGAATCGCGGTGGTGGTGCGATCGGCTTGGCGTACATCGTATTCTGCGGCGGCGATGGCGGATGCGTCGCCCAGACCAAGAGCGTGGTCCAGCTTCCAGATCTCGTCCCGCTTTCGCTCGAAGGCGACTCGGTGAGCGTCCTGCAGGGCGTGCAGGTGATCTGCGGATGCGCTCGCTTGTGCTCGTGCAAGGTCGGACCGATTGAAGAAGATGGGCGGCTGGTTGAACTGATAGAAGACGAACACCATCACCCCGACGAAGAGAATCAGGAACTGCATCGGGACCTTGAGCAGTCCGTTGAGCAGCAGCCCAAGCCGACTTTCGGACAACGACTTGGCGGAGAGATAGCGCTGCACCTGCGACTGATCGGTCCCGAAGTAGGCCATGGCGAGAAAGAATCCGCCGATGAGACCCGACCACAGGGTGTAGCGGGCGCCGAGGTCGGTCGATACGTCGATGATGTTGAGCTTGCCCAGCGTGCCCGCAATATGCAGGGCGTGTGCGAAAGAAAGCGCGGGCGGCAAATGCCGGACGATCACCACAAACGCTACCAGCATGCCGCCCAACATGACCAACATCTGCTGCTTCTGGGTCTGGCTGACGGTGCGACTGCCGCCCGTGACAGTGTACAGAATGACGACCGCCCCGATCACGAGGCAGGTCAGGCGCACCGACCAGCCCAACACGGAAGAAAGGATGATGGCGGGGGCGTAGATGGTGATGCCCGCGGATAGCCCGCGTTGCAGGAGAAACAAGAACGCCGTCAATTGCCGTGTCTTGAGGTCGAAGCGCTTCTCAAGAAACTCGTAGGCGGTGAAAACACGAAGGTGGAAATAGCGGGGCAGGAACAAGACCGACAGGGCGATCATGGCCAGCGGCAGCCCGAAATAGAATTGCACGAACCGCATGCCGTCCGCATAAGCCTGTCCGGGGGTCGATAGAAACGTCACGGCGCTGGCTTGGGTCGCCATCACCGACAGTCCAACCGTGTGCCACTTGTCCCGGTTGCCACCGCGCAGGTAGCTCTCCATGTCCTGCCTGCCTCGGGCTTTCCACACGCCGAAGGCGACGATGGTCCCGAGGGTGCCGAGCAGCACCAGCCAGTCGTAAACGGTCATTGGTAGACTGCGGTCAAGAGGGCGAAGGCGGCGATTTCCAACACGAGCGCGATCGCCACGGCGGCGTACAGCCTAAAAAACGGCGGCTCCGGGCCACCTTCACCGGCCTTGCCATCGGACTCGGTGTCACTGGCCATGGTGCTCTTGTCCAGCGGCCAGAAGATTGGCGAATAGCCGAAAAGCCCCTGGCACCCCCGCGGGCAGCTGGCGGAAGAACGCGAGGCCGGTGTAGATGAAGACGCCCTTGCCGTGGCGGGCGAAAAGAACGGCACCTGAAAGCGGATGTTCGTCGGGATCGCTCATCGCGAGCACCGTCTGATAGTGCGGATCCCACGTCTTGGCGAAGTACAGGCCGCGCTCCTGCACCCAGCCGTCGAAATCGGAGGCGCCGATGCGGTTGGGCCACGTGAGCAATCGATGCTCAGGCGTGGTGAAGGTCACCGCGGCGTTCTCGTCGGTGACGCGCTCGGTGCCGATCTCGAAAGGAAACGGGCCGATGGGGATCGCCAGCGGGGCCAACCGACTGTTGGTGTTGTATTGAACCACCAACGTTCCACCACGCTCCACGTAGTCCATCAAGGTGGCGTGGGCGGCTCGTAGCTTGTCTTTGGCATTGAAGGCCCGAACCCCGACCACCACGGCGCCGAAATCGGCAAGCGCGGCCGGCGTCAATCCGTCGTCGCCAAGCGGTCGCACGTCGTAGCCGGCTTGGCGCAGGCTGGCCGCCACTTCGTCGCCGGGACCTGGAATGTAGCCAATCTTGCCGAGCTTGCGGTCGAGGGGAAAGGTGACGACCCGGACTTCCGAGGGGCGGAGCAGGGTCTGGATGGGAATATGCTCGTGTGCGATGTGAACCACGGCGGAGGAAAAGTGGTCGGTCCCCACATCCGCTACCACGTCTAGCGTGGCCTTTGCCGTGACGGCAGATCCGGTCGAAGCCGAAGGACCGACACGGAAAGTGAGGTCCGCCTCGCCTCGGTCGGCCAACGAGAATGGTTGCCCAGTCGGAGCAATGGACCATCCGGTCGGTGCATCGATCCGCAGGGTGCCGGAACCGGCACCCGTCAGATGCACAGCGAGCGTGCGCGTTTCGCCATTGGGGAACATCAGGACGCCGGTCTGCGGCTCAACCGACACCCTTGGCACCACCTCCACGGGCCGGTAGCGTTCGCCCGCGACCGGGTCGGTCCATTTGAAGGTGATCGGCCTTCGAATCGTGAAGACATCGCCTTCGACGTCGAGCACGAGCTCGGCGGATAGCGCAGGTGGGATGACCGGCAGGATGGCGGTCGTGGCATCGGCCACGCGAAAGACACCGGGTTCCGGCGGCAGCGCCAACCAGTGCGGGGTAGACAGTGGCAAGTCCGGCACCGTCTGCAGGCGTCGCTTGATCTCGACCGAGCCCAGCGCGTGTCCGTCTTTGGGCCCGCCTGCAGCCGGGCTGTCGGCGACCTTGGCGCCAAGAAAGCTCACCTCGCGCAGGCGGACCGCGGCCGAGGAACGATTGACGGCGGCGACGGTGACCTCCACGGCGTCGCCGGGAACCAAGCGGGATTCTGCGGCGGTTGCTTCGGCGAAGAGCCCGGCGCAGGCCACAATCAAATCTCGGACCTCCGCCTTCTTCTTTTCGCGCCAGCCCGCATCCGGTACCCGGTCCAAGGCCCTGTCGATTTGCACCAGAACCGGAATCGTCTTCTGCGGCGACGCGGGCACAAAATCGCGCAGGGCCTGGTCGATGAGACCGCGCACGGACGCAGTACCCTTGATCCGCCGCCAGGAAAAATCCAGGCCGTCGAGTACGCCGTCGGCGTGAGCTTGGACGGGCTCGGCGGAGGCCAAGGGCTTGAAGTACTCGACAGTGGGCCCCCGGGTCCGGGCCACGCCGAAGCCCTGGCTCTTGTGCATGCTCCGGCTTTCCGCAGCCATCTCGCCGTACGACAGCCCTAGAAGCGGATTGAACCCGTTCACGTCGAGCTTGATGAAATCCGACAGGTCTTCTCCCGGTTGGATGCTCCACCAGGACCGGTTCCAGAAGATCCTGCGCGCCTGCCAGGGGCCCACGCCAGCCGAGAGCTGCTCAGGGTGGAACTTGGGGTCGGCCGCCGCACGAAAGGCCTCCAGCGCCAATTGTGCCGAGGCGGTGTGATGCCCGTGCGTATCCGAGGGCAGCGGCGAGAAGCGGGTGATGATGACGTCGGGCCGAAAACGGCGGATGACCAGTACCACATCGGCCAGCACGGCATCCTTGTCCCAAATGCGCAAGGTCTCCTCGGGCCGCTTCGAGTAGCCAAAGTCGCGCGCTCGCGTGAAAAATTGCTCGGCGCCGTCGATCCGCCGCGCGGCAAGCAGCTCCTGGGTGCGAATCACACCGAGGTCGACGCCCTGCTCGGAGCCGATCAGATTCTGACCGCCGTCGCCGCGAGTAAGCGAAAGGTAGGCGGTGCGAAGCTGCCGGCCGTCGGCTAGATAGGCGAGCAGGTTCGTGTTCTCGTCGTCGGGGTGCGCCGCCACGTACAAGACGCTGCCCACCACACCGAGCTTGCGCAACGCAAGTTGGATCTGAGCGGCGTTGGGCTGGGCCGGCGGTCCGTCGGCGTTCGAGTTGTTCGACATCAGCATGGCCATGAGCATGACAATGATACCTAGAAGCGAAGCCAGGCCGACCCGGCGGCCGGGAATTCTTCCTGGGCTCTGAAAAGCCGTCGGTGCACCTCGCATGATGCTAGTGCTAGCGCGCTTTCGGGCAACTTGCACATGTGCTCTTGGACCGGGCGCGAGCGGATTTTGCCCGTATACTCTCGGCACCAGTGGGCCGCGCATTCGCTACCGCCTATCTCGCAGCAGAGCCTGCCGCGAACGAGTTCTTCGCACCGAGATTTCGCGATCCGGGTGCGCGAATCGCGCGCACGCGCGCGGCGGCCGAAAATCCGCTGCCACCGGTTCTGCTTGGCGTGATCCGCGACCAGCAGGCGGCATTGCCCCCAAGCGCTGCTCGACAGGCCCATCTGAACGTGTTGGCGGCTGGCAGGGCGGCGGTGGTCCTCACTGGCCAGCAGGTTGGTCTCTTCCTCGGACCGCTCTACTCCTTTTACAAAGCGGCGTCGGCCGTCGTGGTGGCGCGGGCGCTGCAAGCAGAATCCGGGGTTCCCTGCGTGCCCATCTTCTGGCTGCAAACCGAGGACCACGACTTTGCGGAAATTCGGACTGCAACAATCGCCAACGCCGAGGGGGAACCGGTACGTCTGGAGCTTGCCGACGAGCTGGGCGGCGAGGGCCGAGCGTCGGTGGCTCAGCGCGTGCTGCCCGCCCAGGTATGCGACCTTCTGAACGCGCTGGCTGAAACCCTGGGTGGCGGTCCCGCGGCCGACGAGGTGATGCGACTTCTGCGCGCGGCCTACCAGCCGGGCGTGGGGCCGGCGGCGGCGTTCGCTTGCCTGCTTGCGACCTTGTTCGCCGAGGAAGGGCTGGTGGTCTTCGATCCTCGCGACGCGCGGGTCGCCTCGCTGGCGGCCCCTATCTACCGCGACTTGATCGAGAACGCTGACCGTGTCGAGGCCGGCTTGCGCGAGCGTGAGGCCGCGCTCATCGCCGCAGGCTTCGACGTGCAGGTCCCGATTCGCGAGCGCACGTCGCTGATCTTCTTTCATCGCGATGGCCCAGCGGGCTCGCGCTTTCGCATTCAGCGAACCCGTGCGACGAACGGCGGCGATCCCACGTGGCTGTTGACTGGTGCGGGCGAGAGCGTGAGCCGTGCGCGACTTCTTGATGCCTTGGCGCGGGACCCGCTTTGTTTTTCCACGTCGGCGTTGGCGCGGCCCATTGTCGAGGACAGTCTGTTCCCGACCGCCGCCTATGTGGGCGGGCCGGGAGAAATCAACTACTTCGCTCAATTACCTCCCCTTTATGAGCACGTCGGTCTGGCGCCGCCGCTCTTGATTCCGCGCGCACGATTCTGCGTTGTGGACACCCGAGCCCGTCGACGGCTGAATCAACTGGGCTTGGTGGCCGCTGATCTGGCTGCGCCCGCACACGAGCTCAGGGCCCGCCTGAAGGTAGCACCCCCCAGCCAGACCGCGGACCCGAGAGAGCTACGGGCCGTGGTCGCGCAAAGGGTGGCGCCAGCGGTGGATGAGATCGCCGCGGCCGTTGCTGGCTTCGACTCGGGCTCGCGCCGAGCGGCCGAGCGCGTTCGCAAGAGCATTGCGGGCGGGCTGGAGCGTTTGATCGATCGCTACGCACGCAAGCTCCTCGAACGGGACTCGATTACGGCGCGTCGACTTCGCGACCTTGAGCGGTCGCTCTACCCCGACCGCATTCCGCAAGAACGCTACTATGCCTGGCCTTCCATCGCCGGGCGGTTGGGCGTTCGCGAGTACAAGGAGCTGGTCATGAACCGCCTTGCGGAAGAACCCTTCACATCTACGGTGCACGAGATTCATCCATGATTCGCTCCTCAGAAAGCCTGCGCATAGGGATTGCCTGCTTCTCGTCGTTTGGAGGTAGCGGCGTGGTGGCGTCCGAAATCGGCATGGCGCTGGGCCGGCGTGGACACCGCGTCTGCTTTCTCAGCGACAGGCCGCCGGCGCGCCTCGATCTTGCCTGTCCGAACGTCTCGTTTCACGAGGTGGCCTTGCTCGACTATCCGCTGGTGGCGCATCAATCGTACGCCCTGGCGCTGACCGCGAAGATGATCGAGCTCGTGCACGCCGAAAAGCTAGACCTGCTGCACGCGCACTACGCCCTTCCACACTCGGTCAGCGCCGCGCTGGCCGCGCAAGTGCTGGGCGCGAACCCACCCAAGCTGATCACGACTTTGCACGGCACGGACGTCACCCTGGTGGACAGGGCCCACGGGCTCCTCCCCCTCACACGTTTTGCAGTTGCCGCGAGCGATGGCATCACGGCGCCCTCTCGCTGGCTGGCCGAAACCGCCTACACCAATCTGGGTCTCGACCGCACGATTCCCATCGAGGTTATTCCCAATTTCGTCGACACCGCAGCGTTCGTACCGCCGCCATTTCGGACTCGGCACCCGCCCTACATCCTCACCCACGTCTCGAATTTTCGCCCACTCAAGCGCGTGGACCTCGTGATTGGCGTGCTCGCTGCCCTGAACGCGAAGATTCCGGCGGAGCTTCAGCTTGTTGGCGACGGCCCGGAAAGGCCGCGAGCGCAGGCGCTGGTGCATGAGCTTGGACTGCAAGACCGAGTGCGGTTCCGAGGGGAGATCGACGACTTGCTGGGCATCTACCAAATGAGCGACGTCTTCCTGCTGCCGAGTGCAACCGAGAGCTTCGGCCTGGCGGCGCTAGAGGCCATGGCCTGTGGCGTCCCCGTCGTCGCCTCCGATGTGGGGGGGCTGCCCGAGGTCGTGGCGGACGGAGAGACTGGATTCCTCACCGCCGCGGGAGACGTCGCTGCCATGGCGGAAGCTGTCCTGCGGCTGGCCTCCGACGGCGCTCTTCATCGGCGCATGTCGCGCCTGGCCCGCGAACGAGTAGAGGCAGGCTTTCGCCTTGCTCCCGCGATCGACCGCTACGAGGCCTTGTACCGCCGAGTGTTGGGCTCGTAGCCCAACGACCTCGACCGCACATGCCGACCTCGGCTCGTCGGTGCGATGCACTCGTGGATTTGCCTATTGACAGCAAATATCATTATGCGGTAGCCCAACAGCGAGCCTCTGGCTTGACGTCGTACGTGTGAGTTGTGGTGGCGTTCTTTTCGAACTCAAGGAGCGGTGAGAGATGATCACCCAAGGCGTTTTGCAAGTGGTAGGAAGCAGTTCCATCGGCGCCGAAGTCGGCGATGGCGAGGCGTCGCGAATCAGGGTTTTGCTGGTGGAACACGACCAAGCATGCGCGAGGGCTTACCGATGCTCGCTCGCGCCCCATGGAATTGACGTCGTCTTTGCCGACGGCCTCGCCAGTGCTCGTCGCTCTCTTTGCGACATTGGGGCGAGTATCGGCGTGGTCCTGTTGGACTTGCACCTGCCGGACGGTCGCGGCGAGGCGTTGCTGTCCGACATCGAGGCGCTCTCCAATCAGCCGGGCATCGTCATATTCAGCGACGACCTGGATGAAATAGGACCCGAGGCAACGCTCTACCGGCCGGTTCTTGTGCCCAAGTCGTTGGCCCCCGCGGCGCTGGCGCAGATCCTGCGCTTTGCCGCCACAGGATACGCGCACACGACCGTGTGCAGATTCGCCAGGCATTTCGGGTTGACCAAGCGAGAGTCGCAGATACTGGAGCGGATTGCGACCGGCACCAGCCCTAAGGAGATCGCCAGCGACGATCGTTGCTCGATGCAAGCGGTCTACGCTCACATCGCTCAAATCGGGCGAAAGACCAAGTGCACGGGCCATCAGGAGGTCGTGGCCAAGCTCTTTCAATTCTCTTGCAACGCTCTTGGCCACGGTGGCGAGCATAAAGACTGAGCCCCGGTGCGCGCAGGTCGCGAGCTACGGAATTGGTCTTTCGAAGACCACCCAGGCATTGGGATTCTCTCGCAGCCTCACCGTGATGGTGGCGGGGGCGATGGGTCGGAAGTCAGCCGGCAGTTTTGCAATGCCCTCCGCAAGCAGGCCGGCCAAGTGCTCGGCCACGCGTTCGCTGGTGGAGGTGAAGCCGGGAAAGGCGGGGTGCTCGTCGAGATTGCTGTAGTCGACCGTCGACAGCGCCCGCCGGAGCAGCGTCCGCAGGGCTCCGATATCCATGACCACGTGGTGCGCGCCCAGCGCGGGAGCGTGCACCTCCGCCTCGACCGCGTAGGTTGCACCATGCAGGCGCTGCGCCGGTCCGAAGAAGGGATCTGCCAGGTGATGCGCCACCATGCAGTGGTCGGATACGCCAACCGTGAACATGCGACAAGACTGCCGCGATTCTGCGGCTAGGGCAACCTGCAAGGCTGCCCGGACCTTGGCCACGCCGCCCGCTCAAACGCGCCCTGTCCAGAATCGACGCGGATTGGGAATGGCGGCCCACGTGTGGAAGACTACCCACGCACCAAGCAAGGATCGCCCAACCGTGAAAGCAGTGCATGCCTCGGAGCAGCTCTTGCAGCACGCCCGCGCCGCCCGCTCTGCCGGCGAAGCCGCGAAGGCCGCCGGGCTCTATCGCCGCCTTCTCACCCGCAGCCCGCGGCACCCCGAAGCGCTCTTCGAGCTGAGCGTGCTGCTTTTCGAATCGGGGCGCTTTCACGAGTCGAGCCGCTGTCTGGAAAGCCTGCTCGAAATTCGGCCGGGCGATCCCGTTGTGCTCACGAATCTTGGCGAAGCCTATCGGCGACAGGGTGATTTCGATCGGGCCACCCTGGTTTTCGAGCGCATCCTTGCGCTGGATTCGGATTTCCCGGAAGCCCATCAGAATCTGGGCATCGCGCTCGTGAACCGTGGCAGGCCCGAAAAGGCGCTGCCGCACCTCGAGCGGGCGTTGTCGCTCCGACCGGAAAATGCGCCCTTTCACGTAAGCCTTGCCTGGGCGCTCTTGCGGCTCGGCCGGGTGGAAGAATCGCTCGCGCATTGCCGGGCTGCGGTCGAGCTTGATCCGAGTCACGGCCCGGCCCACCATCACCTCGGAAATGCGCTGGTCGAGCTGGGTGATCGAGGCGAGGCCATCATGAGCTACCGGCGTGCCTTCAAGCTCGACCCCTCGGACCACGAGGCCCACAGCAACCTGATTCTGGTGGCGCTCACCAATCCGGGATACGACGCCCGAGCCCTGCTTGCCGAGGCTCGCCGCTGGGCGCGGCTGCATGCCGAGCCACTGCGGCCCATGCGACGGCCGCACGAGAACAACAGGGATCCGGACCGTCCGTTGCGGATCGGCTACCTCTCCCCCGACTTCCGCGCTCATCCGATACGCCAGTTCTTGACGCCGCTCTTCGCGCACCACGACCGGGCCTTCTTCGAGCTCTTCCTCTATTCCTCCGTCGACGAGCCCGACCTCGTGACCGAGGAGTACCGCAGTGTCGCAGGCGGCGGCTTCCGCGACATCCGACACCTTGACGACGTGGCTGCCGCCGAGCTCGTGCGGCAAGACCGAATCGACATTCTGGTGGATCTCGCCCTACACAGTGGCGGTGGACGCCTGCGCGTGTTCGCATGCAAGCCGGCACCCGTGCAAATCACTTGGCTAGGCTACGCCGGCACCACTGGACTCGATGCCATCGACTACCGCATCACGGATCCCTACGTCGATCCACCAAAGACCGATCTTGGCGTGTACTCCGAAGCGTGTCTGCACTTGCCCGAAACCTCGTGGTGCTACGCCCCGCTCGAGCCCGATTTGCCGGTCGGGCCCTTGCCCGCGCTGGCCGCCGGTTTTGTCACCTTCGGCTGCCAAAACAGTTACCGCAAAGTGCACCCTGGCGTGCTGTCGCTTTGGGCGCGCGTGCTGCGAGCGATCCCGGGCTCGCGGCTGCTTCTGTACGCGGAAGAGCCGGGCCGAAGCATCGCCTTGCAGAGCCTCACTGCGACCGGGCTGGATGCAGAGCGCGTGGAGCCGGTCGGGCGGGTCGCTCGGCGGGCGTACCTCGAGCGTTATCAGCGCGTCGACATTGGGCTCGACACGTTCCCGTTCACGGGCGCGACCACCAGCCTCGACGCCTTGTGGATGGGCGTGCCAGTCGTGACGTTGACCGGCGGCACCTCCCTGCACCGAGCAGGCACATGTCTTGCCATGAATCTCGGCCTTCCCGAATTGGTCGCGAGCTCTGAGGACGACTTCATTGGCAAGGCCGGGGCGCTTGCAGCCGACCTTGGCCGGCTGGCCCGGCTGCGGGCCGAGCTTCGTTCCCGACTCGAAACATCGCCTCTCGGAGATGCGCCGCGGTTCGCGCGCCACCTCGAGGCAGCGTTTCGCACGGCATGGCGGCGGTATTGCGCGCTAGCTTCCGCGGAGGGGGCAAGTGGCCTCGGCCGGGCTTCTTCACAACGGTCGTGATAAGAGATCGCTTGATCCAAGGGTGCGGCAAGAGTGCGCCGAAAACTGTACGCCGGAGGCTTTATGAATACTGGCTCTCGTTCTGGGTTGGTCCTGGTTGCGGCGAGCCTCGTCTGGGGCGGGATAACTGTCGGGTGCAATCGAGAAAGGAAGAAGGCCGAGCACCTCCTCGCCGAGACCTTCCAATCCTACCTTCAATTGCAGCCCAAGCTCACTCAGCTCAAGACCAGGTTGGGGGAGCTGCGCGGCGACGTGGAGGAGCTCGCGGCCAAAGTCCCGGGCGGCCCCGAATTGCGAGCCAAGTACTTCAGCGCAGAAGAGGTCCTGGGCGTGCTGGATGCCAAGATGAGGTGGTTGTCCGGCGAGATCGAGTCCGCCCGGCGCGACCTAGAACGGGCTCGGGTCGACAGCTTGCGCAACGCGATCAAGCAAACCAACGACGACATCCGACAGGTCAGCGACGTTGCCGTCGAGCTGACCCACGAGGAAGCTCGCCTCAAGCAACTGGCCGCGCTCCTCAAAGCCCCCTATGAGCACCGGCTCCCGACGGGCTACTGGGTGAAGGCCGCGAAGGACGACGTAGAGTCGCACCTGATCGATTTCATCGAGGACGCCAACCCGAAGGTCGACAGGACGACCTGGTTCGACTGCGACCGGCTTCGGTTCACGGGCGGAGGTGCCGACCTCGACCTGCCGGACTCGAGATCGCAGCTCGACAACATGACACAAATCCTCAGGGCCTATCCTGATGTGAAGTTGAAGATCGGTGGCTATAACGACAACGAGCAAGCGGCCGCCGCAAGCAAGAAGCTGTCGGCAAGCAGGGCTGCTGCGGTGCGAGCGGCTCTGGTGCAATCAGGGGTGAATGCGGATCGTCTTGAGGCAGAGGGGCGCGGCCTTCGACACCCGGCGTGTTCCGCGAGCGACCCGGAGGAGTGCAGCGCGCACAGTCCACGCATCGCTGTGCTCGTGACCGCGAAGTGACCGCGGCCGGGCATCGTCAATCGCGGGGTGCTCTGCGTCGCGGAGGACGTCAACCTTGTCGAGGTTGCTCCGTCGTCTCCTCGTGCCAAGCTTAAAGCGGATCCGCGCCGGTCAGCGGAAGCGCGCAAGCCGTCGAACTTCGGTCACCACGATGCAATCGAAGCAATTGCATGTCGCCATTCGTGCCGTCGCCCTGGTGGCTCTGGCCCTCGTCGGCGCGTGTTCAGGGATGGCGTCCAACCGCGACGACCGGCTCTTTGTACCCGAAGGCTTGCCCAACGCCAACCTGGACGGTGAGGACGTGGGCCTGACCCTGCTGGCCTTCACCCTGGTCCGGGGAACGGGTGGCCCTGCTCTTTACGCCGCGGTCAAGAACGAGGGAGATGCCCCGGCCTGTCAGGCCGGCATGACGACGGAGTTTTACGACAAGGCCGGGCAGCACGTGACCAGCGCCGGCGCGGTCTTGCAGACGGATCGGTTCTATCGGCTGCCCGACGGAACCATCATCTCTTGCATCGACCCGGGCCAAATCTCCATGGCCGCCTCGACCGCGCTGCCTGACGTCGACATCGACAATCTGGGATCGCTGCAGCACTTGTTCCCCTCCTTCACGTTGCAAGGAATCGTTCCCGTGGCAGGGCTCGCCATCAGCGACGTGCGGTCGGTCGTGACCGAGGGCGGAAGCGCGTACATTGGCAACCTCAGCAACGGGCTCGAGGTGGCGGTGAGCGCTGCCAGCGCGATGATCTTTCCGGTGAATCGAGTCGGCCGGCCGCTTGGCGCGGCGGCGAGCAACGGCACGAGCGACATCCCATCGGGCGGGAGCTGGACCTTCGAGACCAACAGTGTGGACGCGCTCGGCGTCGATGACCTCGCGTTTCCGGCCGCCACAATCTCGCAGTAGCGCAGCCCAGGCCTTTGGGGCTATTGGCTTACGCCATCTTGCCTTCACTGAATCGCATCCGCGGGATCAAAGCTCGCCCCGAATGCCCAGCGACGGCAAGACAATGCGGTAGCTCTCTTCTGTGATTTGTCCACTGAACGGGTTCTGCTCCAGGCCGAGCACGGTGCGAGTCGCGGTGGTGTTGACGATCTCCAGGTAGACGTCGAGCGTGAATGCATCGAAGGTCATCCGGCGCTCCACCCGCAGGTCAAGCTGGTAGAAGGTTGGCACACGCTGGAATCGCTCGTCCTCATCGTTGCGAACCAGCACCGGCCGCCCCGTGTTGATGTGCACGCGGCTGCCGAGGGTGTAGCTTCCGATGCGGTAGCCGAGCACGGCGTTGAGGATGTGGCGCTGGTCCCAATCCGACGGCCCGGCCACCCCGCCACCCAAGGCGCGCTCGCTCTTCGACAAGGTGTAGGAAATCCATCCGTAGAGGCGTTCTGTCTGCGGGCGGCGAATCAGCAGCTCCAATCCGTAGGAACGAGCGTTGCGGGATACCAGAAAGTCCGCGCTTCGAGGGTCGTGATTGGTCAGGGTCGGGTCGCGCAGGTCGGTAAGAACGTAGCCTTGGAGGTAGCCGGTGGCTTCGATCTCGACCGCGCGCGCGTACCGGGTGCCGACGCCAAGCGCCCCCTGCCACGAGGTTTGCAGCCCGTAGAGCTTTAGCCCGAAGTTCTCGGCCCCGGGAATCTGTACCGATAGGCTGGGTGCTTGCGAGAAGCGTCCGCCGCTGAAATTGAGCCAGGTCTTGTCGTCGAGGCGCAGGCGCGCGGATAGACGAGGCCCAAGGTCCGACCGGGTGGTTGCGCCGATGGTGTAGCTATCGAATCGCAGCCCGGGCGTGACGCTTAGGCGGCTGCCTGCCCGTATCGTCGTCGATCCGTACGCACCGCCAAGCAGCACCGTACGCTTGCTGCCGAGGTCGGAGGCGTTTGCCATGGGAACTCCCGACATGGGCAGAAACCACTGCAGCTGGCCGTCGAGGCCGGCTTCGAAATCGACGTGCTCGGTCCAGTATCCGTAGCCCAGGCGCGGAATGAGGCTGTAGGCGTCGACGGTAACTGGGAAGCCCTGGACGATAGGTGCCGAGCTGTGGTCGGCGCTTGCCACCAGCTGCGCGTCGAGCCGGCCCTTGCCCAGCGTGCGGCTGGCGCGCAGCCCGGCACGGTGGAAGCGGATGTCGTACTCCCGCCTGATCGCGGTCGACTCCAGATCGTAAGAAAGGTTGTCACTAGACCCCATGACCAGCAGCGAGAGTCGCCATTCCCCCACCTTGCGGTCGGCGCGGAGCTGATAATCCCAATACGCCAGGTGGACGCTGCTTTGTAGCAGCGACAAGAGCGCGCCCGTGTACGAATAGCGAAATGCCGCCGTCACGCCGCCCTTGCCACCGCCGCTGCTCTTGCCGTCGGGCCAAGGCGCTGACACCAGCACGCCAGCATCGTAAAGGCGAACCTCCGCCGAGGCGTGCAGCCCATCTTCGGCCGGCGCGCGCGTCTTCGCGGCGACGATGCCAGCCACGTAGCGTCCGTACTTGGCGGGATAGCCGCCGGGATAGAACGCCATGCTGTCGAAGAGATAGGGATGGATGACCGAGGGGCCGAGCGCCAGATGGAACAGCATCGGGACTTGCACGTCGTCGAGGTAGTAGCCTGTGTTTCCGGGGTTCGAGCCGCGAATGGCATAGATGGGGGCCGGCCATGCCACGGTTGCCACGCCTGGCATCGACTCGATGGTGCGCAGCGGATCACCAAGCGCACCGGGAGTCGAGGTCAGCTCCTGCCGTCGTAGCTCTATCTTGGGCTCGTCCCTGGGCGCGATCACCACGGTTTCGTAGACGGGCAGGTCGGGTCGGGCTCGCAGTCGGACGACGAGAACCGATGGATCGAAGCACACATTGCGAGAGACCGAGATGGGCTCGTAGCCGGGCGCGTGGATGGCCACCATGCTCGGCCCACAGGGCAGGGCCATCTCGAAGCGACCGTCGTCGTCGGTCTCGGCCGTCGTCCTCTGTCCAGCCGCTTCCGTAGCAGTAACCTTGGCCGCGACCAGCGCCGTGCGCGAGCCCCTGGCCAGGACCCGCCCGGATAGGCGGCCGTTGGGCGCGCCGGCCTCGGCGACGGGCGTGGCTAGGTTCGTATTCCCAACCGCACCCGCCTTCGACGGCTGCGCATCCGTCGGCCCGGCATCCTCGGATCGCTCGCGGTCCATCGCAAGGTCAGGGCTTGCACCAGCGTCGAGCCCCTGGGCCGCCATCACAAACACAAGCAGGGCGCAGCTCACGGCAGCTCAGTCAGCCAAAGCCCGTCGTAGGGCGAAGCAAGACGGTTTCGGAAGAGGTAAGCAACCTTGGTTCCCGGCGCCAGCGGGTCACCGGCCGGATCGTCCGACCCAGTCGGGGCGACCGCCGCCATCGTCACGTCCTCGGCCAGCGGGGTGCGCTCGCCGGTTTCCAGATCGACCACGGTGAGAGTGCCCGAGGAGAAGGCAGTCTGCCAATCGAGCAGCGCCAGAATGCGCGTCCGGCCGACCGCGACGACCTGTCCGCCGCCGGTTAGCAGGATCGAGGAACCGCTGGTGAGGTTCACCCGGTAGAGATCCTGGCGCTCGGAATCGGTGGTGTAGGTAGCCGCGAGCAATTCGTCACCGCCGAGAGGCCAATACGAATAGCACGACGTGCCTTCCGGATTGAGTCGGATTGGGGGCAGGGTCGGGTCGTCGGCAGAGCCGGCAAACATCGATGGGTGCGGCCCCCATTCGATGGAGAACCAGTGCCGGCCATCGGCTGTGAAGGTCGAGTAGCCGAGATTCGGCTCGCCGAAGAGGCCCTGGAGATTGGCTTGGATGGTCGTCGAGGGTCCACCCGGTCTCCAGACCAGGGCATCGCTCTCAGAGGAAAGCCACAGCTCTTCGCTGCCTGGGCGCCAGTCGGCGGAAACCATGTTGGGTTGGCTGAGCTCTGCGGTGCTGACAGTGGCGGATGCGCCCGTGGTCCAATCGAAAAGGCCGAATTGTCGTTGCGACGTCGAGGTGACGTCGAACATCAGCCAGTGGCCGTCGGATGAGGCCGAGGTGAACCATGGCTGGGCAAGATTCGCCGGAAGGGAAGTGACGGCGAGCGTCTCGGTGTCGAGCAATGAGCGGGAGACCGTGGCGTTGGCGCCGGCTGTGCTCGCCGTGATGAGCAGTTGCGGCGATCGGTCCCCTTGAATCGCGTCGAAATGGAGGTATCCGATCATGGATTTGAGCAACTCTGGGCTCGAATTCGTTTCAACGCGATAAATGTTGGATTCAGCAGCAGCGGGATTTCCTTGAGGGGTGGCAACCGTCGAATAGTAGAAGTCCTCGCCGATGAAGGCGACGTTTGGGCTGTTCTGGACCAGCGACGAGTCGCCGTTGAGCTCGACCAGGGTGCCCGAAAGCAGCCCGTCCTCGCAGAAGACCCGGGAGCGTCCGGACGAAAACAGCAGAGTCGGATATTGCTCATCAGGACGACCTATCACCTCGACGGTCCCCGAGCCGGGATCGTAACGCTGTGTCTGCCACAACTCGTTCCCCGACGGCGAGACCTCACCGGTGTCCGCGAAAAGGAACAAGTGGCCAGCGCTGTCTATGGCGGGAGGGGAGACTTCGGTTGGACCGGTCGGAGCGACGCTGGCCGCCAGGACGTTGCTCGCCCCCGGGGCTCGCTGATTGAGCTCGGCGGTCGGACCCGCGCCGTCACCGTAAGGGATCTGATACAGGTCGAGACCGGCACTCTGGTAGGGGGACGAAGAGCCGGAAGCCGGAAGCGGCTTGCTGCGGCTCGGGCCGAGCGCCAACAGGTACGGCGGAAGCGAGCTCGATCCCGACGGCAAGAAGAGAGCCCGCACCAGCGAGCGGTCGTGAATCAGATGCTGACCTTCCGGCGGTCCCCCGAGCGGCATGCACGACGACCAGGCGCAGCCCGCAACGACGCTGGCAATCGCGACCGTGCGCGCCTTGTGAAGCACCCGAGCATCCTGCCCCGGACCGGGTGGTGCTTCAATAGAATTGGCGGAGGCGCAGGGACGGCCGCGCCTGCCGGGTGTCCGTCAGTGGCTCTGCTTTCCGGCCTTGGGACGAAAGAGCAAGAGGCAAGCGACGATGAAGAGCAGCAGGAAGGCGCTTGCAGTGGTCCGGCTGAAAGCGAAGCCACCGTCGCTGACCGGTTTGTCGAGCAGGTCGCCCAGCACGGCTCCCAGCGGCCGTGTCAGGATGAAGGCCGACCAGAAGAGAAGCGTGCGCGAGATCTTGGTCCAGAAGTAGGCCGCGCTGATGAGCCCGAGCAGTCCGCCGAAAATCACGGCCCCCCAGCCGTAACCCAGGCCCGCCGTGTCGGCAGTCCAGTCTCCAAGTGCGGTGCCCAGGGTCTGCGAAAACATGATGGTCACCCAGTAGAACGTCTCCGACTTGCGGGAATGAACCGTGTCCACCGACACCGAGCCCATCACCCGGTGCCACGCCAGCAGCGAGCTGCCGAGCAAGATCAAGAGCACGGTCGAGCCACCCGCGTAGCCGATGCCGAGCGAGCGGTCGGCGAAGTCGGCGAGCGTGGTGCCCACCGTGGTCGTGGCAATGATGGTCAGCCAATAGAGGAACGGGCGAAAGCGCCGCGTGTAGATCTGTGCGCCGGCCGCCACGCCGAAGAGCAGCGCGAAGATCGCGGTGCTCACCAGGTAGCCGAGGTCGAGCGACATGGAAAGCGCGTCGCCACCGGTCTCGCCCAGCGTGGTCGCTGCGATCTTCATGATCCAGAACAGCAGGGTCACCTCGGGAACCTTGCGCAAACCCAGGGTTTGCCTGTCGGTGAGGTCGGGTACCTGGCTCATGCCCGCAGCTTGCCAGCCTGACCGCGATGGCGCCACTGGCCGAGCGTGGAACTCGCCGCTGAAACCTGCTCGGACTCCGTCTATACTCCCTTCCGGTGAATCGTATGAGCAACTCCTCCATCGAACGACGGGAATTCTTGAAGCTGGGGACGGCGGGCGTGGCGGCGTCGCTGGCCGCTGGATGTGCGACGACCGTGGTCGAGAGCAAGCCGTCGGCGCCTACGCCGATGGCTGCAGCACCGGAGCCGCCCAAGCCCGAGGCGCCGGTTCAGGCGACCTTGCAGCGCCGCAAGCTGGGGCGCACCGGCATCGAGGTGCCGCTGGTCAGCATGGGCGTTATGAATGCCGACAATCCCAATCTGGTGAAAGCCGCGCTCGACGGGGGCATGGTCTTGCTCGACACCGCGCACGGGTACCAAGACGGCCGCAACGAAGAGATGCTCGGCACCTTCCTGCCTTCGCGCCGGCGCGATTCGTTCGCGATTTGCACCAAGGTCTTCGTCAGCACGCTCGACCGCGGGACCGGGCTCTTCGGCAGGGGCACCCGCGCCGGGGAGATCTCCGAGAAGCTCGACATCAGCTTGAAACGCCTGGGTCTAGACCACGTGGACGTTCTCTACCTGCACGCGCAGACCGCGCGCGAAGGTGTTCTGCACGACGCCATGCTGGCAGGGCTGGAGAAAGCCAAGCAGGAGGGCAAGACCCGCTTCATCGGCGTGTCGACCCACAAGAACGAGCCGGACGTCCTGCGTGCGGCGATCGAAGGCAAGCTCTACGACGTGGTGCTGACCTCCTACAATTTCAAGCAGGATCACCACCTGGAAGTGCAGAAGGCGATCGGCGAGGCGGCGGCGGCGGGACTGGGCATCGTGGCCATGAAGACCCAGGCCGGCGTTTTCTGGGACAAGGAAAAGACCAAGCCCATCGACATGAAGGCCGCCCTGCGCTGGGCCTTGCGCGATCCGAACGTGCACACGTCGATTCCGGGCTTCACCACATTCGATCAACTTCAAGACGACCTTGCGGTCATGCACGCGCCCGCGCTCACGCCCGCAGACAGCGAGAAGCTGCAGGACCAGAAGCTGGCGGGGCTCTATTGCCAGGGTTGCGAGCAGTGCTTGGAGCCGTGCCTGCAGAATCTGCCCATTCCCGATCTCATGCGTGGCTATATGTACGGGCACGCCTACAAGAATCGCGAGGCGGCCCAGTCGCTGGTGCTTGCGCTCAATCTGCCCGCACAGCCGTGCGACGACTGCGACACGTGTCAGGTGGTTTGCGCCAAGGGCTTCGACGTGCGTGCACGGGTCCGCGACATCGTCAGGTTGCGCGAGGTGCCGCGGGAGTTTTTGATTTGAAGCTGGTGCTGGTCCCGCTTTTGCTCGTGCTGGCAGCCGGCGATTTTGCGGGCGGCAAGCTCCTCCCACACATCGACGGCTGGAAGCTTGAGTCGGCACCGACCACGTACACGCCCGAGTCGTTGTTCGAATTCAACGACGGCGGCGCGGACGCTTTTCTCAATTTCGACTTTCAAGAGCTGACCTCCGCAAGCTTCATGAACGCGAAGAAGGTCGTGCTCACAGCGGATCTGTTTCGCCATCGCGATCCGATCCGGGCCTTCGGAATCTACTCGCAAGAACGGTTGCCGGGCAGTCCGAAGATGCCGGGCAAGCTGGAGGGCAGCGTGGCCCCCGACCATCTGGAATTCGTCGCGGGCGACTACTACGTCAAGCTGGCGCTTCCGGGTGGAGGCGACCCGGCCATTTTGCCCATGTTCGCCGAGAAGATCGCCGCGAAGCTGCCCGGCAAGCGCGGGTTGCCGCCGGTGCTCGCCTGCTTTCCCGGCGAGGGCAAGCAGCCTCGCGCGGAGAAGCTGACCGCCCGGGACTTTCTTGGCCATCCTTTTCTGCACGACGCCGCTTCCGCACCCTACCAGATCGATGGCGTGCATTTTCGCCTGTTCGCCGTCGAGGGCAAGGACGCAAGCGATGCGCGTGGCATGGTCGCCGCCTTCCGGAGTCTGGCCAAGTTGCCCAAGGCAGACGTTCCGGGCGAAGGCACGGAGACTTTGAAAGACCCGCTCAATGGCGAGGTCGAACTGGCGTGGAACGGCCGCTGGCTGTGGGGCGCCGTCGACGATCCATCGCCGGCGCCATCGCCGGCGCGTCAGGCCCTTATCGACGAGCTGGGCCACAAGCTGCAGCGGCTGTAGGTGGCCGCACGAATCGCTGGTTGCTCGCCAAGCGAATTGGGACAAGAATCGGCGCATGTCGGACATTCCTCCCATCATTGTCCCGCCGCATCTGCGAACGCCCTCGCGACTTCCTCTGCTGCTGCTGGGGCTGGCCGTGATTGGCATCGGGGCCGTCGCGCTTGTGCAGTACCGGGGTCGCGAGCAGGCCCTTGCCCTGACCGGCGCAGCCAGGCAAGAGATCAAGGCAGCGAAGGCGCAAATCGCTGACTTGGGAAAGCGCATCGAGGGGCTGGAAGCCGAGGCCGACGCGCTGGAGACGTCCAAGGCAGATCTGGTCAAGACCATGCAGGCGAAAGAAGGCGAGCTCAGCGAGCTCAAGGGCACCTACCAGAGTTTTCAGGAGAAGATGAAGGACGAGATCGCGCGCGGCGAGATCAACCTGGAGGAGACCGGTGGCCGGCTGCGCGTGGGCCTGGTCGACAAGATCCTGTTCGACCCGGGCGAGGCCGAGATCTCGAAGCGTGGTGAAGAGGTCCTGACCCGGGTGGCCGAGGCCCTGGTCACGATTCCTGACAAGCAGATCCAGGTGTCGGGCCACACCGACCGCATGCCCATCAACAGCAAGCTCAGCGATCGCTATCCGACCAACTGGGAGCTCTCGACCGCGCGGGCCGTCCACGTGGTGCGCTTCTTGGCGGAGAAGGCCAAGGTTCCGCCCGAGCGTCTGGTCGCCAGCGGCTACGGCGAATTCCACCCCGTGGCCAGCAACAAGACGCCCGCCGGTCGCGCGAAGAACCGGCGCATCGAGATCCTGCTCACGCCCATGCTGGCGCCGGTCGCGAAATCCAAGTTGGAGGCCGCCAGCGCCCACGAGAAAGGGCATCAGAAGAAGGCCGGCAAACACCACAAGAAGAAGCACTGACGGGCCGGCCGGCCTCGATCCGCGCGCCCCTTGCTTACGAATCTTGCTTCGGCATGCTTGCGAAGAACGCGCGGGCTCGCTGGTTCAGCTCGTCCAGGGTCAGATCCTCCTTGTGGGTCGCGATGGCCCACATGTACCCGAAGGGATCCTTGATTACACCGTAACGGTCGCCCCAGAACATATCGTCCAGCGGCATTTGCACCTGCGCGCCGGCCTTGAGTGACCGCTCGAAGACCGCATCGCAGTCGGAGAAGTAGAGGGTGATAGAAGAGCTTGTGCCGCCGAGGAGGCTCGGGGATTTCACGCTCGACATGGGCATGTCATCGGCCATGTAGATAGACGAGTCACCGATGCGGATTTCGGCGTGCATGGTCGACCCAGGGGAGGGTCCCGGGGAAATCGAGCGCACCTCGGCACCGAAGGTTCGCCGGTACCACTCGATGGCCTCGATGCAGTTCTTTTGCATGAGCGTGGGGGTTGCGGTTCGGATCCCGTCCGGTAAATAGCTCTTTGCATTGCTCATGATTTGTCCTTTCGATCATCACGCCTTGGCTTGGATGACGAGGGCCACGCGAGGATTCGGCCTTCCGTCGGAATGGGCGGTTGGACGGATGGGCCTAGGCTGCTAGCCTTAGCTCGCTGCGGAGCAGCCCATGAAGAAGAAGATCCCGCCGAAGCCCTGGTTCTTTCCTCGACCGGTGTTGCTCCTTAGCACCCGTGATGGTGCGGGTAGAGACAACATCATCACGGTCAGTTGGGCCGGCGTGGCGTGCACCAAGCCACCCATGGTGACGGTTTCCCTGCGCAAGTCACGCCACAGCCACGCGTGCATCCACGCCACGATGGAATTCGTGGCGAACGTTCCCACCTCAAGCCAGATGGATGAGGCCGAGTTGTGCGGTACGCGCAGCGGCCGGGACACCGACAAGTTCGTTGCAGCCGGATTCACCAAGCAGAACGCGACCATCGTCGCGGTGCCAATGATCGAAGAGTGCCCCATCAACCTCGAGTGCAAGGTCAGGCAGGTGTTTCCGCTTGGCAGCCATGACATGTTCGTGGCCGAGGTTGTGAAGACCCACGTCCAGTCGTCGCTGCTGGGCCAGGACGGCGAATTGAGCGGGAGCCAGCTCGACTGCCTGGGCTGGGGCGACGGGGATTTCCTCCGGGTTGTCAAGGGGCGCCCGCCGCGCCGCGGGCTCCAGGTGCTCTGATTTGACGCTTTGACGTATCCCTCAAGCGGGCGTGTCGCACCTCGTGTATCCTGGTACGACCGGGCATGAGCGACGCACCCAAAGACCAACCCCCTGGCGGCAAGTCTGGGAAGTCTCACAAGCGCATCTTCATCTACGCGCTCGCAGGTGGCACCGCGTTGGCCGCGGCGGGGTATTTCCGTTTCCGCGGCACTTCGACGGACGATGACGCCGACAATGCCCACCGGCCGACCCATGCGGTGTTTCGCATCCGGCACAAGGCCGGGCCGCCCAAGCTGGGCATCGAGTACCACTTCGATCGCAACGCCATCGTCGACAGCCGTCTGATGGACGGCCAGCTGCTCGCGCTCACCACCTCCGGGAATCTTGTCGCCTTCGACACAGAAACCTTCGCCGCCCGCAAGGAGCGCGTGCCGCACCGGCGAGCCACGTGCTTAGGTCCCGCCGAAAACGACACCGCGATTGTCGGCATCGCCAACGGTGCTATCGTTCGGGTGGCCGCGCAGGACTTGGCCTTCGAACGGATCGGGCAAGTCCCCGGCAGACCTGCGTGGATCGGCATGCGGTCGAAAGACGGCGCGCTGGTGGTTGCCTACCAGCCGGGGCCGAGCTCCGACAGCAGCGTGCTGGTTGCGGACGAGGGGCAGGGGCGTACCTACGACGTCGGGGTCAGGCCCGTGCTGTTCCTGGATAGCAAGGACCGTCTGTGGATCGCGAGCAGAGACAAAGTTCAGTCCATCGATCTTTCCGTCGGCACCCACAAGGAGTATTCGTTCAAGTCAGGCTGGTCGGGTGTGCGTGGATTCGCGGAGATCGGCGACGGGCAGATTTGGACCTTCGGCGGGGCTGACCGAGCGGGTGGCCTGGCGAGCTTCGTGGCGAGGCTCTCCCCTGACGGCAAGGCCATCCTGGTCTTTGACGGAGGCGGCAAGCGGCGCAATCCCTCGGAGCCTACCGCTCCCATCACCCACGTGCTCGACGACCCGGCCGCCGGGCGGGTGTTGGTGGTGTCGAGCGACAGGGTGGTTGTGAGCGATCGATCGCTTAGCACCTGGAAGCCGCTCGACGTGCTGACCTCGGGCGGGAGCGAAGCGGACGCCTTTCGCGCGAGGGGCCGGGCGCATCTGTCGAAGCATGGGATCCTGCTGACGCTGGTTCGCGGTGGGATCATGGAAGTCACGGCCGACTACGCCCGTCGCCACGTGCTGGAAAGACAGGATCCAGTGCTGCGCCCGTCGGAGATTGTGCGGTTGTCCGACGGGATGGCCTTCTATGGCGACGGCGGTCCCGCATTCTACGCCCACGGGACGTGGCATCCGCTGCCCGACCCCATCATGCCGCCGGCCGAGCTGATGGGCGTGGCCAGGCCGGGCGAGCAAGAGCGGACCTGGGCGGCTACCACGACGATTCCCATCGAGGGCCAGACGAGCTACGTGATCACCAAGGCCGGACCTCCGCGGCACTACCTAGGGCACATCCACGGTCTGCGCGACGTGTTCTTGACCGCGCGTTGGGATGGCTCGGTCCTTACTGTGCTCGGCCGCGAAGACTTGCCCATCGAGCCCGACGACACTTTCGTCAGCCCCGACAAGCAGCTTTGGAACGTGGACGATCAGGGATTGTGGAGCTTCAATGGCGGGCGCTGGCGAATGGTCATGCGGCTCGCGCCCGAGTCCGGCGGAGCGCATCGGTCGACAATGCCAGTCGATTCGGCCGGGGCGCGTGCCGATGCCACGTTCCGATCCGCCATCGGCGAACCGCTGCACTTCGCCCATGCCACAGCACCTCCCTTCCATGGCCTGCCTCGCGGCGCCGCCAGTTGGTCGCTGGTCAGGCTGGACAGCAACGAGGCGGGCGGGGTTCCGCTTATCGACGAGATTCCGGTCCAGGTCAACGGGCGGCGCGCGCTCTTGCATGACCTGACGATTTGGAGCAGCAGCAAGGATCATCTGTTGCTGGCGACCAATCGCGGCCTGTGTGCGTTCAGTATCAAGTTTGGCAACTGCGACGTCATACAGCCCGACGGGGTGGACGACGAGGTCAGTCTGTTTATGCGCGACGGAACCAAACGCTTGTGGTTGGGTGGCCGGGGGCTGTGGGTTCTCCGCGACGACAAGCACGCGGATCCGGTCCACCCTTGGATTTCCATGTTGGCAGATACCCAGGTGGTCGCCTTGGCGGAAACCCCCGATGGCCGCTTGGCCATCGGCACGTCCGACCGCGGGGCCATCTTCCTCACCATTCCGCAAGGCTGGTTCCAGCGTCCGCCCGAAGAGCAAGACCATCTGGAAGACTGGGAAACCACGCGGCCGCACGAGCCGCTGTTCACCGACCGCAGCGTCGTCTTGCAGGCCTGTGGTAGCAAGGCGGGCCAGATTTCCGATACGGCTTGGGCCGAGATCGTCGGCAACCTACGCGAGGTAGCCGCAAAGCTCGGCGCACGTTCGCGGATCGAGCTTGAAGATCAATTCGAAGGCCGCCCCGACATCGCGATGCGTGGCGCAGAGATCGATCCGATGCTGGAGGCACTTTTACCCCTGCTCGCGAAGCCCGCCTTCAAGGGCAAGCTCAGCGTGCAAAAGCGTTTCGGTCCGACCGGAAACGACATCGCCCAAGTGACGCCGTGCCGTCAGTGACGGCGCCGTAACTTGCAGAGGTTGTACAATGTCCCGCATGGGTCACCCTTCGCCCCGTTGGATCGCGTTGCTGGTGGCGGTCGCGGCCTTGCTCGTGGCCCTGCCGACCCTGCGGAACGGCTTCGCCATCGACGACGTCCACGTCTTCGTCGACCAACCCGCGATCCGCGACCTGGGCAACCTGCGCCGGTTCTTCGGGTCCGGCTGGGGCACCGAATCCACCAACCCGCAAGAACAGGCCATGAACAGTCATTACTATCGGCCCGTGCCTACGACGCTGTCGGCCGTCGAGTACGCAGTCTTCGGTCTTAGGCCCTGGGGTTTTCATCTGGTCTCGGCCTTGCTGCAGGCGACCGCCGCCTTCCTCGCTACTCTTCTTCTTGCACGTCTCGCCGGCGGCAATGCCGTCGCAACCTTGCTGGGCGGCCTGCTCTTCGCCGTGCACCCGGCTACCTGCGAGGCGTATGCCGCTGCCTGCTACCAGACCGTCTTGCTCGCCGGCGTCTTCGGGCTTTTGGCGTTGCTTTCGTTTGGCCGCGTGCTGGAGGCAGGACCGCGTCCGCGCTGGCTGGCGGCTCTCAGCTTCTCTCTTTTGGGCGCTCTGCTGTCGAAAGAGGAGGCCTTCGCCATTCCGATCCTCGCTGTCGCTTGGGCGGTCCTGCTGCGCCCGACTGGGTGGCGGCGCGCCCTGGTGTGGTCCGGCGCGGTCATGGCTTTTCCGACGCTGCTCGTGCTTGGTCTGCGCGCGGCCTTGCTTACGCGCTCGTCGATGACCTACTTCGGCAGCGAGCCCGCGAGCGTCGTGGCCCTCACCATGGTGCGCGTGCAGGCTCTCTACGCCGAGCTGCTGCTTTTGCCCCTACGCCTCTGTCCCTTCTACGACTGGTTCATCGTTGGATACCAGCGTGGCCTGTCCCTGGAGGTCGGTATCGGCGCGGCTATCTTGATCGTGGCGTTGGCGGCCTTCATCCATTGCGCCCGCCGCCTACCGGTCGTCGCCCTGGCCATTGCGTGGTACTTCCTGGCTCTTCTGCCGGGAAGCCAGATCATCCCAATCATCGTCGTGGCCGCCGAGCGGTTCCTGTACCTGCCCATGCTGGGCGTCGCGCTGGGCGTCGGCGTGCTTTTCGCGAAGCTCGACCATCGGCTCAGCGGCTCGGGCTGGCGGCGCTGGCTTATCGCTGGAACCGCGCTTGCCCTGTTGGCGTTCGGTGCTCGAACCGTGCTGCGCATGGCCGACTGGCGCAATGATGGAACGCTCAACCGCGCCACTGCGAGCTTCTTCCCGGAAACGCCCACACCGCTCATGAACCTTGCTACCTACTACTACCGTTTCGAGCACAATCCCGAAAAGGCCATGGCGGCCCTGATTGAAGCAGACAAGCGCGCGCCTGGTTTTCCACCGGTGCGCGCGCGGCAAGCGGAGCTGCAGCGACTGATGAAGGCCGACACCAGCCCGCAGCCTTCTTCACCGTGATCGCTCCGGACGGACGATCCTGCACGACCGAGGTGCGAGCCTTCCCCACCTTGCATCCATTGCACCGCGGATGAAGGATCTAGGAATGAACCAGCGTGCTCAAGTCCGCGGGCAAGGTGCCGATCGGTATTTCGGCAAAGGGGGTCGGTTCGACCGAGACCAGGGATTCCGGGCAGATGGCGGGCACTTGGGCTGGTTGTAACTATCCCCGGAACACAAACGAGCCCGCTCGATGGCGCCTGACACTCGGCCGAACCGCGAGATCCGATCTGCACGACTGCGGTTCGTGAGCCTGTGCCACGTTGTTGCCTTGGTTTTCTCCCTCGGGGTTCCGTCGCCCGGCACGGCCGGCGGCGACGTGGTGTCGCCGACCCTCCAGGTCGTGCTTTTCGCGAAAATCTTCGCCTACAACAAGAGCCTGGTTCCTCCGCTCAAGGTGGTCATCGTGTTCGCGAAAGAATTCTCGACCATGGGCGAGGAAGTGCAGAGGACGTTCGCAAAGTCCGGTCAGCCTTCCGTGCTCGTGCCGATCGCGGACTTCGTTCGGCATCCGGTTCCCGGCAGCGTGATCTACGTGCTAGCCAATTCTGTGCCGTCGGTGGTGCAAGAGCTCTGCTCGCGCGAGCACATCTTTTCGGTATCACCCGTTTCTGGCCTTGCCGAGCGGGGTGAAGTGTCGGTCGCGGTGGGACTTAATGAGGATGGGAAGCCGGAGATCGTCGTGCATCTCCGTCGCGCAAAGCTCGAAGGGCAGGACCTGCTCATGCAGTTGCTCAGTCTCGCCCGGGTCATTCGGTAGTGGTTCGCAACCTGCGCGGTCAGATGTACGGCGCCACCTTCGCCGGATCCTTGACAACCAGGAAGTCTTCCACGAACAGGGCATCGAGCCCGGTGGTCATCAGGCACTTGATGGCCTCATCGACGGTGTTGATGATGGGCTCGCCGCGGATGTTGAACGAGGTGTTGAGCACGCACGGAACGCCCGTGATTCGCCCGAACGCTTCGATGAGCCGGTAGTAGCGCGGGTTCTGCTGCCGATTCACGGTCTGTACACGGGCCGTGCCGTCCACGTGGGTGATGGCGGGCAGGACCTCGATCATCTCGGGTCGGGTAGGGTAGGCGCGCAACATGTACGGCGATGGCACGTCGCTGCCGAAGTAGGTTCCGCATGCCTCTTCCAGCACCGACGGCGCGTAGGGGCGGAATGGCTCGCGGAACTTCACCGTGGCGTTGAGCAGATCCTTCATGTCCTTGCGGCGCGGGTCGGCCAAGATAGACCGGTTGCCGAGCGCGCGCGGGCCGAACTCGGCGCGCCCCTGGAACCAGGCGATGATGAGCCCGTCGGCGATCATGCGTGCGGCAGTGAGCTCGGGATCCTTCAGCGCCTGGTAGCGGAGCTGACCGCGGTCGAGCACGGCCTTGACCTGGTCACGCGTGAAACCTTGTCCGAGATACTCGCTGGCGACCTCCATCGACCGCTGGCCGCCTCCTAAAATGTGCTCGACCACCAGGGCCGCGCCGACCGAGGTTCCGGTGTCGCCGGCCGCGGGATAGAAGAAGAATTTCTCGAAGTCGGTCTCGCGCGCAAGCCGGCCGTTGGCCACGCAGTTGAGAGCCACGCCGCCCGCCACGCACAGGTTCTTGACGCCGGTCAGCTTGCGAGCCATGCGGCCGAGGTGCAGCATCGCCTCTTCCGTGACAGTCTGGAGCGCGAACGAGATGTCCTCGTGGCGCTTGTCGACGGCGCCTTCCGGCGGGCGCGGCGGTCCGAGCAGCGCCACCAGCTTGTCGCTGTAGCGATGCGGGCGCTCGTGGAAATACTCGAAGTAGGAAAGATCCAGCTCGAAGCCGCGATCGCTAAGTGTGATGAGCTTACGCAGCTTGCCCACGTATTCGCTGTCGTGGCCGTACGACGCCAGACCCATCACTTTGCCTTCGCCGCTGTTGGCGCGGAATCCCAGGTAATCGGTCAGCGCCGCGTAGAGCGAGCCGATAGAGTGGGGGAAGTCGACCTCGGCGAGCTCTTCGAGTGCGGCCCCGCGACCGCGGTAGATGGTGGTCGACTGGCGCTCGCCGTAACCGTCGGCGGTCAGGATGGCGGCCTCCTCGAAGGGCGAGGTGAAGAACGCAGCGGCCGCGTGGCAGAGGTGGTGCGTGACGTAGTGGATAGCGAGCTTTTTGCCCGAGGCCAGGTGCACCGTCTGATCGATGCTTTTCACGTGCTCGCCCATCCGAGCAATCAGGCGCGACGGCACGCCGTACAGAAACTCCAGGTGGTGGCGGATCGACGCGGTCATGCGGCGCGAAGGCGCCTCGGCGTGGATCCCGGGATTCCAGAAGAAGGCCACCGCATCGAGGTCGGCCAACTTCAGGCCCTGCATTTTCAGGCAGAAGTCGATAGCCTTGTCGGGGAACGACGAATCGTGCTTGATGCGCGAAAAGCGCTCCTCCTGGCTGGCGGCGATGACCCTGCCGTCGACGACCAAGGCCGCGGCTGCGTCGTTGGAGTGATTGATGCCCAGGATTTTCATGTTCCACCTCGACGGCAAGGAACCTGACGCGGCATGCGCCGAGCCCGCCGATCCCTACGACGCTAGCGTGGGTCCGGGTGGCGGTCAAAGAAGGTCTGGGTCCTCGTCAGAACACGAGAACCCCGTCGACCTTGCCGTCCTTCATCGCCAGCTTGACCAGGACGTCCTCCTGCGCGCCCGGCGACGACACCTTCCACACGTAGATAGCCATGCCCCGTTGCCTGAGCTGGCCGAAGTATTCCAGGGTGTAGCCCTGCTTGAGGGACTTCGTGTAAAGGCCGCACATTCCCTCGAACTGCTGGCGACTGAGCTGCTTCTTTAGGTTTGCGCCCGCGTCGGCGAGAAAGGCGTCGTACGACTCAGCCTTGACGGCCTCGATCATCTTGGTCAGGGCCTTTTCCGCTTCAGAGGGCGCTGTCCCTGCGGCGTGGGCCGGCCTGGCGTAGGCAGCCAGCAGGCACAGTGCGAGGGCTGGGACAAGGTACAGGAAGGGTTGCTTCTTCATGGTTCATTTCTCCGGGGGCAGAATGGTTGGGTCATCGACGAAGAAGCCCGCAAGTTGCCAGCCGTTCATGGCCACGGTGATCAGGGCGTCGTCGCCGCCGTCGGTGAATTCGATCTTGAATATCCAGTCAACGGTTCGCGTGTGGCGCACACTTCCGAGGGGCGAAACGCGACGGCCTTGCGCCAAGTGCGTGCCCAGCTTCGCGCTCAGCGAGGCGAAGCCTCCAGTCGGCACCGCGGCCCGAAAGAATGCCGAGCCCTTGGCGACGAAGGCGTCGTAGTCGTTGTCCTGCACAGCCTGGAGCAACTGCTCGGCCAGGGATTGAGCGTCGAGCCGCTCGGGTCCGGGCGCGGTCTCCGCACCGATCTCCGCGGCATGGGCGGCTTGGTTGGCCAAGTTGAGGCGTACCAGTGCGGCCTTTCCCGGTCCCAACACCGCCTCGTTCGCAGTGCGCGCGGGTTCATCTGCGGTCGAGGTCGAGCGCGCGCGCCGGGCGTGCGCGGCGATGCCGAGGGCCACCGTGGAAGCCACCAAGGCGCCCAACACGGCCACGGCGACATGGCCAGCCAGAGAGAACCCCTGCGGCGTCCGTGCCTCGGGCGGTCGGAGCTTCGATTCGCCGGGCAACGGCCGCGGTACGAGCGGCGTCAGCAACGCAAGCCACGACGATCGGTCGCCACGGTGTCGGGCGTCGAGCTCGCGGCGAACGCGATCGAGCCCTTCCTTGAGCCGCCAACGCACAGTCCCCTCGGGAACCCCCAAGCCGCGCGCGATATCGGCGCTCGACCGACCTTCGTAAAAGCGCAGCACGATGGTTTGCCGGAACGGCTCGGCAAGGCCCGCCACCACCTCGGCCACGGTCCGGTGAATTTGCGCGTCGCCGACCAGCTCCTCGGGATTCGCCACCTGGCTTGGCTGCGCAGACTCCGCTGCCTGTTCGCGGACTTCGCGGCGCCGGGTGGCGCGAAATCGGTCGACCGCGAGGTTGCGCGCCACCCGAGCAAGCCACGCGCGTCCGGCGTCCTGGGCGGGGTGGCGCCACACCCGCAACATCGTGTCTTGCGCCAGATCCTCGGCGTCGTCCCGGTCTTTCACCAGTGCTGCCGCAAACCTGCGCAGCCAACCCGCGTGCGCGAGGAGGCTTTCGATGTCCGCGGTGTGTTCCGCCCTCATGCCCATAGGAACGTCGCCGGAGTGGAAACTGTTGGCGGAAATCTATCTCACATTGTGCTCAGGAAATACGCCTTCTCCGCTGGCGTGGGCTCGTCGTCCTGCAAGTCGTAGCGTCGGTGCTTCACGGCCTGATAGTACAGGCAGTAGACATCGCCGGAGGTCTCGTCGCCGACGCTGTAGCGTTTCCAGGTGCAGCCGCCGCGACATATATCCCCGTAGCGGCAGACGCGACAGAATCCGCGCAATTGATCGACGGAGAACTGGCGATTGTAGGCAAACCCCGTGGGCCGATTCCAGATCTCGCGCAAGCTGGTGGTGCGCAGGTTGCCTTCGACGTAGCGGCTCTCGCCGTGGCGGGTCGAGGGCAGCGAGAGACACCCCTTGACGTCGCCGTTGCTCTCGATGCTGAGTGCATGCATCCCCGCCCAGCAACCGAGCCAGAACGGCATGCTGACGTCGGCCTGGCGCAGGTTGGCCTCGGGGCGTCCGAAGTAGCCGATGTGATCGCTGGCGACGATATACATGCCGCCCTTGCGCTGTCGGCAAAGGTCGGCGATCTGCGGCACGATCCACAAGAGGTCGTCGGGCGGCAACACCCAATCGCGGTGGCTGGCCATGGCGCCGGTGGGAATCGCGTATTGCAACTGCCACGAGCGCACGCCCTCGGCCGTGAGCAGGTCGCGCAGTGGGACGAGCTGGTACCGATTGAGGCGATGGATGGTGGTGTTGATGCTGATTTCGAGCCCCACGGCGCGCACGCTGCGAATCGCATCGAGCACGCGTGGATACGAGCCGGGGCCGCGGAAGGCGTCGTGCTCGCGTTCGAGGCCGTCGAGGCTAAAGCCGACCGTGCACAGTCCGGCGCGGGCGGCCTGCTCTGCCTCGCGCGATCCGAAAGACCATGCGTTGGAGATGATAGCAACCAGTACCTTCTGCTCGGCCAAGCGCTGCCCAAGCTCGTCCCACGCGGGGTGCAAGGTGGGCTCACCGCCGGTCAAGGTCACGCGACCGCAGCGCAGCTCTGCCAATTCGTCGGCCACGCGCAGGCATTCGTCGTACGAAAGCTCGTTATCGCGGGCTCGGCCGGCGAATGAACCGCAGTGCACACAGCTCATGTTGCACCTGAGCGTAAGCTCCCAACCGCAGGCGCGCGGCACGAACCCGATCCGACGGAAGACCTCGAGCACGGGCTACGCTTTCTGTGGCGAAGCTGGCGGTTGCGCGACTTTGTCCGAAGCCTTGGCCTCGGGCCTGCCTGATGGTTCCAGACCCGGCTGCTGCTGCATGAAAACGACGTAGATCAGCGGCGGGAGCGGCACGTACTCGTCCGGGCTGGCGTCGGCGCTGTGCGCGCCGGCCTCGGATTCGAGAGTGTCGCCGGATTGGTCGGGAGGCGCTGCGTCCGGCGGGAGCACCACCAGGTAGGGCACCGCCATGATCGGAAGGTCGTTGGCGGCATCGGGCGGTGGAGGCGGCGCCAGATAGGGAGGATTGGGGAGGGAAAGCTCGGACGCCGCGTCCCTGAGGTCTGGGGCAACTGTGGCATCGGAAACGTGCGCGACGACGTCGCGCCCGGCGTCCACGACGGTGTGCAGCGCATGCGAATCACAGCCCGAAGCCGTCAGGCCAAAGCCCAGCGATGCCGGCACCACCACATTGCGGGCCGTCGTTCGCAAGAACTGCTCGATGCGCGCGCGGACTTCCTTTTCCTTCATGCGACGAGGACATTGTATTCGCTTTCCTCGCGGTTAACACATCCAAGGGAATGAGCGTCGGTCTTCCGGTGAGGCTGCCCACAGAACACTGCTTAGCCTGTTGCGTTGGTCGCTGACTGGGCTCCGGAAGGCGCGATTGGCGGACGCGTTGGCCTGATATGCTGGTGGAACATGGGCGAAGGTACGCGCGAAAGACTTCTCATCGTCAACGCCGACGACTTCGGCTACTGCGCGGGCGTGAGCGAAGGCATCCGGCTCGTCCATCGGCAAGGTATCGTGAGCAGCACCAGCGTAATGATGACGATGCCAGCGGCTCTCGTCGAATTGGAGCGCCTGCGCCGGGAAGCGCCTACACTGGGGGTTGGCATCCATCTGACCGTGACCGAGGGTCGCCCGTATCGATTGCCGCGATTCTGGGATCCGGCAGAGCTTGTGCGCGGGTTGGCCGAGGTGCGTGCGGCGGCTCTGCGCGCCGAATGGCAAGCGCAAATCGAGACCTTTCTGGCCACTGGCCTTCCGCTTACCCACCTCGACAGCCATCACCACGCGGCCTACCGGCACAGCAAGGCCTTGGCGATTCTGTTCGAGTTGGCGCGACAGTATCGGGTGCCGGTTCGCAATCCCTATCCCATTGGCGACGCCGACGCAGACGCCCTGGCCGGATGCTTCCCGGGCTCGGGCCTGCGCTATCCTCAACACTTTGTCGACGTCTTCGACCGACCCCCGCTTCCGGGGACACTCGTCCAGGCGCTCGAAGCGTTGCCGGTCGGGGTGACCGAGCTCATGTGCCATCCGGGTCTGGTCGACGATGAGCTTCGTCGGGCGAGTCCGTCGGGAGCTGAGGTGCGTGCCCAAGAGCTGGCCGCGCTCACAGATCCGGAAGCGCGCATCGCGCTCGATCGCCTGGGCATCAGACGGGTCAGCTTTGCCGTGCTGGGAGGCGCCTGATGGTGCGTCGGCAAGAATGTCGGCGCCGACGGTGGCTGAGCCAGATCAGACCGCCAACCCAAAGAATCGAAGCCTGACCCACGAATCCGCGGGCTCGGCCGCGCTCGCCCGGTATCCGACAGCCACATCCGCCGGCGGCCTTCGCGGCCGCTGCTCCGCCGTCGGTTCTCGTCACGGCGCCGGAATCGCCCGCGGTTCCGCCCGTCCCCGAGGCAGTGCCACTGTTACTGCCAGTGGCGCCGCCACTTGACGCCGAACTGCCAGCCGTCGACGATCCGCCGCCGCCCGGGCCGGTAGATCCGCCGGCCGGCGCGATCCCTCCGGCGCCGGTTGAGCCGCCACCGCCGGCACCGGTTGAAGGGTCGGTGGCTGCGCCGCCGGCGCCCGTCGCGCCGCCACTGCCAACCCCTGTCGAACCGCCGGAAGCTCTGCCGCCGCCAGCACCGGTGACGCCGCCGCTGCCGGTTGCCCCGGCGCCCCCAGTGGCCGCGACACCGCCGGAACCTTTCACATCGCCACCGCTCGCACCCGCCGCATCGCTCGCGGCATCGGCGCTGGTCCCCGCCGCCCCGTCCCGAGTCCGGGAGCCACCCAAGCCAGTTGCCCCGCCGCCGTTGGTTCCCGCAGCGCCATCCGGAGACTGGGTTCCGCCGCTTCCCGTGCTGCCGCCACCGCTCGTCCCGCCAGCGCCACCGGTGCCTCCACCAGCCCCCGTGTTTCCGCCGCGGCCGCCGGTGCTTGAAACACCGCCGCTGCCCGTGAGCCCTCCGGCGCTGGAGTTGAAGACAAGCGTGTAGTCGTTGCCGGAAGCCGAGCCCGAGAATCCGCACTTGGGATAGCTGCTTGGGTAGTCGGTGCCTAAAGTGTACTTGACAGACTGAGGGTTGCCGTTGGCGTCCGTGAGACTGTTGTTGGCAAAGGTTATCCTGCCGCTCGCGGGCAGCATGTTGCAGTCGGTGATGCTGTAGGTTTCAAGCACGGCCGGGTGAACCATGACCGGAGTTCCCGCCGCATTGGTGACTGTGAGAGTCGCGGTCACGTTCTTCGTGACATCGACCGTGGTCACAACCCAGGTCGAGCAGGAACCGTTGGACTTGCAATTACTGCCTTGGACTGTGCCGTGAATCGCATCGCCCACGGACAAGGTGGTCGGCGGAGAATTGTAGGAATCATTGCCGGCAATGCAGCAGTGCTCGCTTTCGATGGTCCAACGGTCTGAGTTGTAGTCGAGAACGGGCTGCAGGATGTCGGTCTCGCTTCCCTCGGTTTCGATGTCATTGAAGAAGGCGACGTCCTGCGTTGTCGTGACGGTCGGCGACAGCGGCACAACCCAGTCCGTGGAAAGAGTCGTGTCGGCCGCAATGCTGCCCGAGTATCCATAGAAGACGATCCAACCGTCGTAGGCGTGAGGCTGGGGTGCGTGTGGCGTGCCTTCCTCTTGGGCAACGACCTGGCCGTCGCGACGGAAACGGGGATATGGACACGGCGGCATGACATCCCGGACGGTTCCGTCCGGCCCTCGAATGGTGCCGTCGTGATCCACGGTTTCGTCGGAATCCACGCTGAACACGCACGACGGTGCCATGAACCCGTTGCGGGTGAGCACGTAGTCGTCAGGAACGCCCGAGGGCCGGAAAGATGGACTGAACCGTTTCGGATGTCGGTCGAACCTGGACGGAGTGGCGGCCTGTCGCGCCGGCTGCGCAATGCCCCGCGTGCCGGTGACCCCGCTCGTTTCCGTGTCGCTGCAGCCGACGGCCATCAGCAGAACAGGTAGCGCAGATAGGGCGTTGCGATGCATGTCCGATGTGCCTCCAGAACAGCGTGGACCCGAAGCGTCGCGGTGTCCACCTGCATATATGTCGTCCGGACCGTCCCCCCCGGCTCACCCATTCAGCCTGTCGGTTTGCGGCCTGGATGCGCGGGATCGGGCGGAACCTACTGTGCTATGCTGACGCTGAATGGCGCGGCAAACGACGGAACGTTCCTGCGTAGGAAGAGAAGGGCCCATGCCAAGTCGGCCCCGGGCTTTTCGTGCTCGCACACGCTGTCCTCGCCCTCAGGAACGCCGACCCGGCCAGGGAGGATCCGGTTGACAGTCGGTACCGGTCAAGAAGAGACGGTGGACGCCTCTCGGCCGGTGCGCGATCACGAGGGGCAACCATCGGACGTCTGGGGACCGGCTCGCACCGGCGAGCTCGTGGGGGGAAAGTATCGCATCTCGCGCTTTCTCGCCGAGGGAGGCATGGGGGTCGTGTACGAGGCGCAGCACGCGATCGTGAAGCGACGTTTCGCGGTGAAGTTCCTTCGTTCCGACTATGCGCGGCGGCGCGAGAACCTGGCGCGGTTCCAGCGCGAAGCCGAGGCTGCGGGGGGACTGGAAAACGAGCACATCGCGTCTGTGGTCGACTTCGGAATCACCGCGGACGGATCGCCGTACATCGTGATGGAGTACTTGGCTGGCGAGAGCCTTGCGTCCCTGCTGAAACGCGAGGGAAACTTGCCCGTGGGGCGGGCCGCTGACCTGTGCGCGCAGGCGTGTCACGGCGCTGAGGCGGCGCACGCGGCCGGGATCATCCATCGAGACCTCAAACCGCAGAACGTGTTCGTGTGCCGACGCGAAGACGGCACCGATTTGCTCAAGATCCTCGATTTCGGGATTGCGAAGCTCGAGCCCATCAAGCACGACGAGGTGTCGACCGAAACCGGGGCGGTGCTGGGAACGCCGGCGTACATGTCGCCCGAGCAGGCGCGCGGCGAGCGGGCGATCGACGTGCGAACCGACGTGTACTCGCTAGGCGCGATCCTTTTCGAGATGTTGTCGGGTCGGTTGCCGCATCCCGGGGATTCGCCCAACGCGGCCCTGTATCACATCTCCACCCAACCCGCGGTTTCACTTGCGGCCGTAGCCCCGGAGCTACCCAAGCCCTTGGTCGAAATCGTGGACCGCGCCCTGGCTTCAGACCCTGGCGTTCGGCTCCAGTCGGCGAAGGCCTTTGCTGGGGAGCTGGCTCCGTTCGCCAAGCGCGCGGTATGGCCGGAAGCTCCCCGCCGCCTTACGCCACCCAACTTGCCGGTGGGGGATGTCTTTACGCCGCGAAAGGCGCCTTCGGCCGCGCCGGCCTCGCCTGCGCCCGATCCCGGTCTTGCCAAGGCGATGGATGTCCGCCCCGACGGTCGCCACCCAGCCCGGGTGCGGATCATCGTGGTGGCCGCCGCCGTCGCCCTGGTCGCGGCTGCTGGGGTGGTCTCCAGTCGATTGCTCAAGCCGGCGGCGACGTCGCGTGGAGAGCCGGCGGAACCTGCTGGCAGCGCACATCCGCTGATGGACGTGCAACGACCAACGTCTGGGGCCGGCATCCCGGTGATCCCCGAGGCTGCGCCGCGACTCGTGGAGACCGCTTCGATACCCGCACCGCCCCTTGACGTGGACAAGACAACCGCGGCCCGCTCGGACGCGGCTTCGCGCACACCGGCCAAGGCCTTGGCGACCCAACCCGCCCGCGCAGTTGGACGTCCGATCGGACGTCCAAGCGTGACCTCGGCCGAAAGCATTCGGGACGGGCTTCGGCCAGGCGCCCCCAAGGCCAGCTCGCCCGCCGGGAAACACTCGTTTCCAAGAGCAACTTTTGATCCAGACAATCCCTACGGCAGACCTTGAGCTACCACTTTGACATGATCTCAACAATTTCGCCGCTGGCACGCCGCCTGCCTACAATACAGTCAATCGTGCGCATCTGTTTGCATCTGGCCGCTTTTATCTTCCTGATTGTGCAAGGAAATGTGTGGGCTGCCGACGAGCCCATGGCAGAGACCGCAAAGGGCCAGTTCGACCGCGGGCTCGAGCTCGCCGGCAAGGGTGACTACCAAGGCGCGCTGCAATCGTTCGGCGATGCCTATTTGGCCAGCCCGAACTTTGCGGTTCTGTACAACATCGGCCAGGCCCAGGTTGCGCTCGGCCGCCCGCTGGACGCCGCCGCGAGTCTGTCGCGCTACCTGCAAGAAGGTCAGGGCAATGTGTCGGCCGAGCGACGCCGTCAAGTCGAGGAGCAAATCAAGCTACTCGAATCTTTCATGGTCGAGCTTGACGTTACCACCGAGCCATACGCCACCATCAGCGTCGATGGGCGGAGGGTTGCAACGACATCGCCGTCCGAGCCAATTCGCCTCACGGCCGGGACGCACAAGATCACCGCCACGGTCGACCAATCCGCGCCAAGCACACCCGCAACGACCTCGCTCGCAAAGGCGGCGGAATGCCCGGCCGCTACCACGAGTCGTGCTCTCCAAGACCAGCCACCCGCGAAGCCAGCACGAGCCCGTAGCGCGGTCCGAACAGCCTTGCCCTACGCCTTGGCCGGCGCCGGCGTCGCGCTGGGTGCGGGCGCCCTGGGGGTCTACCTGTGGAAACGGGGCGACTACGAACAATGGCAGGCTGGCGAGGCTGCATTACAGAAAGAGACACCAGGCTCCGCCACCTACCAGGCGCGCGCCGCGGACAATCAGCGCTTGGCCGGGTCGCTCACCGCCGCCAACCACACCATCTTGGGCCTCGCCATCGCGGGAGGCGTGCTGGTCGCGGCCGGCGGTTCGCTGTATCTCTTCGACTGGTCGTCGGCGCGTAAGTCCACGGGTTTTTCCGTCGCGTGGGCCGGGGGCTCGTCGGTCACGGCGGGTTGGGGGGGCTCGTGGTGATGACTGGCCTGCGGGTTGCCGTTCTCGCGGCTGTTGCTGGTGCCGCCGGCGGGTGCTTCGACGTCTCCTCCAACCACTCGACGCCCGTGCTCATCGATGACTTCGACAGCGGTGATGCCCTTCCTCGAGACCGTCACTTTGATCAATGGCGCTGTGGGGAGACTAACACCAATACGCCGAAGAGCAGTACCTGCGACTACGACGCTGCCACGTATCTCAGTCCACCGTATTCAATCTACCTGAAAGACACCGTCGTTGAGACGAGTGACCAGAAGAATGCCGGCGCGCAGCTTTACACGCAAGCAGTCGTGCCGGAAGACTTCTCGGACATGAGCCAGGTTGTGTTCAGCTCCAAGTTTGATCCCGGCAGTCCAGCGATTCCGCCCGCTGCGAAATTGTACGTCGAGCTCTACTGCTCTGGTGGAAATGTCGTCATCGAATATCCGGTCCCCAATTGGCAGTCGAGCGATTGGCAGATGTTCGCTATTCCTCTTTCTCAGTTCGAATTCCGTTACGGAAGAATCCCTGGAGGGACGACAGCGTGTCTTGAAAGCGTCGACAGCATTCACTTCAGCGTGAACGCCGGACTCCCCAATGGTGAGACAGGGATTTTCGGCCTGCACCTCGACGAGGTCTACTTCAGGTAGGGGATGCTTGTCATGGTTGGCTCCAATCTTCGCGTTCTCCTGGCTGGGCTCTTGTTTGTGGCTCCTTCTGCTTGCGGAGGAAGCAACAGCGCAAGTGCAGTGGCCGACTGCACCCTGATCGACGACATGGAGGGACAGAGTGGGAGCATCAGATGGTCGCCGCTAGGTGGGTGGCCCTCAGGACAGGAGCCCGGCTTCTGGGCGAGCTCGACCGACTGCACCGAGGCCGATCGGATTCTGCCCCCGCCGTATTTCGACGTCCCTTCTGGATGGTCTTACGACTTGGTCCCTACGCCCTATCAAACCATGGCCGGAATCACCAGCGTGCAGGCCGCACATCTGAGGACCAAGTTTGGTCAAGTACTCGAGAACGTGTGGGGTGCCAATATGGGCTTTGACTTCGCCGAACAGACGGACGCCGACGGCGGGGCTGCTTGGCCTCCGGCCACAGGCGTAGACGCCGGTACTTCTGCCGACGGGAAGCCGTGCCGGCAGGGGTCATCCCGAGACTTTAGTGGCGTCGAGGTCGACCTAAGCGCCTACTCGGGCTTTACGTTCTGGGCTATGGCCGAGCCAGACGGCAGGCAAAGCCTCCGGGTTCAGATTAACGACTGGTACACCGATCCACGCGGGGGTCAGTGCAACGAAGCGAACGGGGACTGTTACAACGGGTACAAGAAGGACCTGATGCTCACGTCCACGTTCACCCAGTACCGGGTCGACTTCTCCGCGTTGCAACAGGATCCCAGCTGGGGAAATGGCGCCAATGGGGTTCCGCTCGATCTCACGAGGGTCTATTCAGTGAACTTCGAGGTCGCTCTGCCGGGTTGTGTGACGGATCCCAAGGCCGTCTGTGCCGGCGGTCCGGCCCCCGTTTCGTTCGACGTCTGGATCGACGACCTCTACTTCGTGAACCGTCCGTAGAGGTCAGAAGCGCGGTCGTTGGGGGCCGAAGACAATTCGGCCCCTTGGCCTGGCTCAGTTCGCGGTTACGTTGGCGATTGGGAAACTGATGCTTCCGTTCCCGCCCCCAGCCTCCACGTTGATGTGAACCGAGGTCAGGTTCCCCAGGCTCCAGCCCTGGGCCTTCCACGCCGCGAAGTGGTCGCTGATGGTAATGGTCCCGCAATTGCGAGCCGTCTTCCGCACACTCCACATCTGCGTCCAATTGCCCGAGTGACCGGCTTCGCAAGCATTGCCACCGGTTCCGCTGGTCGAGTTCGACTTCAGATAGTACGTACCCCCATCAATGGTTTGTGTGACACTGCTCGTCTGTGTCGGCATGCCATTGAACGAGTCTTCGACGATATACCACTCAACACAAGGACTCTGCGTCCACCCATACATTCCAACGGACGAGTAGCCACCGCCGGATCCCGTTCTTGACTCAACGAACTGGGCTAAAATCGATGTGTAGGCGGTGGCATTCTTGCCGTTCAAATCCAGGCCGAGATGGGCCAGAAAATCGCCGCCATTGTTCCAAGATGCACTGAACGCATGAGCATTGGCAAAGGTGACAATGGTGCCCCCGCTTCCGTTCGACCAGATGCCATAGTTGAGGCCGTCGGCGGTGCCATTCACATTTGATCCGCTGTGCGAAGTGCCACCGCTCGGCATGGTTGCGTTGCAATCAACCGTCGACGTGCTGGTCGAGGTGGAGCCGCCCACCCCGGAATTGCCGCCCGCGCCGGTTTGCCCGCCGCCCGCGATGCCGCCCGTCCCCGAACCAGCATCCCTTGCTACCCCGCCTGAGCCCGCGGGCAAATCGCGACCCGCATCGCGGCCCATCGAGCCGCCCGCCGAAATGGTGCCGCCGGCGCCTGTCTGCCCGCCTGCCGCAGTTGTGCCGCCTGCGCTCGTGGCGCCTCCGGATTCGCCGACCCCTCCTGCACCGGTCTGGCCTGCCGAGCTGGTGGTTCCTCCGTTCGTGCTCGCCCCGCCGGTGCGTCCGCCGCTGCCGGTCTGGCCTGCCAAGCTGGTGGTGCCTCCGTTCGTGCTGGTCCCGCCGGTGCTGCTCGTTCCGCCCGAGGCGCTGCCTCCCTTGCCGGTGGCGGCGCCGGTCGAGCCGCCGGTCCCACCGGAGCCGTCGCTCGCGGTCTTGCCGCCGGAGCTACTTGCTGGGCCTGTGCTTCCACCCGATCCGACTCCGCCGCCACCCGAGCCTCCGCAGCCGCCGATGGCGACTCCCAGTATTCCGGCAATCAAGATCCTCTTTGACGCATTTTCGATTGTCATCGACGTACTCCTTCGCTGTGGCGGATACCAGTAGCTAGTGCCGCGCGGCGGCCAGTAATGGTTCAAAAAACTGCTACCAAACTGTGACAGGGCTTTAAGCGGACGGATCTCCACGCCTGGGACCTTCGCATCCTAAAACGTTGGAACCCTAGGGATCGGCAAATAGGCCTATGGATCTTTAGCGATCTGAAAACAAATCGGGCATGTTTTTCCCATTGACAGCCCAATGGAGCAGCCTCCCTGTCAGTCGGAAACATCCTGAACCTCTTTCCACTCTTCCGCATCCAACCGTTCCACATTCGATTGAGGAGGCTGCAATGCAGAGGAAGACTATCGCCGTGGTTGGAGCAACGGGAGCACAGGGCGGGGGATTGGTGCGAGCCATTCTAGCGGATCCGGACGGAGGTTTCGCGGTGCGCGCGCTCACGCGTAAGCCTGACTCGGACAAGGCGCGCAAGCTTAGCGCCCAGGGCGCAGAGGTTGTGGCCGCGGATCTGGACGACTTCGAGAGCTTGCGCAAGGCGTTCGCGGGCGCGCATGGGACATTTTGCGTGACCAATTTCTGGGAGCATTTCTCGCCCGAGAAGGAAATGGCGCAGGCCAAGACCCAGGCCCAAGCTTGCAAGGCGGCCGCCGTCAAGCACGCGATCTGGTCGACACTTGAAGACACCCGCATCAAGGTGCCGCTGTCGGACGGTCGCATGCCGACCCTGAAAGAGAAGTACAAGGTCCCGCATTTCGACGCGAAGGGCGCGTCCGACAACATCTTCCGCGCGGCTGGCGTGCCCACCACGTTCTTGCTGACGTCGTTCTACTGGGACAATCTCATTCACTTCGGGATGGGGCCCAAGCCCGGCGCGGACGGCAAGTTGGCCTTCACGCTGCCCATGGGCGACAAGAAGCTGCCGGGAATCTCGGCCGAGGACATCGGCAAGTGCGCGTATGGGATCTTCAAGCAGGGTGAGCGTTTCATCGGCAAGACCGTGGGGATTGCCGGCGAGCACCTGACCGGGGCGCAGATGGCCGAGGCACTGGCGCGGTCGCTGCGCCAGCCGGTGAGCTACAACGCCGTTCCGCCCGAGGTCTATCGGTCGTTCGGATTCCCGGGCGCGGACGATCTGGGCAACATGTTCCAGTACAAGCGCGACTTTGAAGGCGACTTCTGCGGAGCACGCGAGCTCGGCCAGGCTCGTGCCCTGAACCCTGAGATGAAGACTTTCTCAAGCTGGCTGGAAGTCAACCAGGGCCGAATTCCGACCGGCTGACAAGACCGCCTGCATGTCCTACACGGCCAGCGTATCCATCTCTGTCCGAGCGCCCGTCGACAAGGTATGGGATGCCCTTACCAAACCCGAGCTGGTCAAGAAGTACTTCTTCGGGACCAATCTTGACACCGATTGGCGGGTGGGCGCGCCGGTGTTTTTTCGTGGCGAGTGGCAGGGAAAGAGCTACGAAGATCGCGGCACGGTCTTGTCGTTCGAGCCGATGAAGAGCCTTTCTTACAACTACTGGAGCGCCTTCAGCGGGCTGCCGGACGAGCCGTCTCGGCGGCAGATCATTCGTTTCGATCTCGCGGTCGCCGACGGCGCCGTGTCTCTTACCGTTGTGCAATCGAACGTCGATTCGCAGCAGCGCGCCGACCACTCGGCGGAAAACTGGAAGGGCGTTCTCGAAGCTTTGAAGAAACTGGTCGAAGAATAGGTGTCTCAAGTAGGGCACGGGAACCCAAGCGCCGCTTCGGTTGTCGGTAGGACGACGCCCACCGAGCATCAACCCGCCTTGGCTGGCGTGGCGTACGAGATCCAGCGGCGGCACACCAAAGGAATTGCCATGCCCAAGTTCCATACACCGGTTCCCGACGAGAATCTAACGCCGCATTTTCACTGGCGCTGGAACGAGCACGGCATCTACCTCGGCGTGTGCAGCATCATCGGCGCATTCGTGTTGATCCTGCACCTACTGCCGGCGCCTCCCAAACGGCACTTCAATCCCGCGCTCGTCGAGGTCATCCACGTCCACTACATCGCGTCCGCCGACGAGCCACCTGAGAGAGAGGATCCCTTCCACGATCCGCGCGTTATTCCGCTGCGCAGGCAAATCGCGAGACGGCTTAGCCCGCCCGCGATGTGACCCGACGCTCGATCCTCACGCCTTGGTCTCCGCCAATTCCAAAATGCGCTCAAGCTCGTCGGCGTGAATGGGCACCACGCTGATGCGCGGTTTGCGCACGATGGCCAGGTTGGCGAGGGACTTGTCCGCCTTGAGGGTGGCGAGCGAAACCGGGCGAGCCAGGGGCTTGTGCGGTGCCAAGTCCACCGCGCTCCAGTCACCTTCGCTGTCGGTGGGATCGGGGTAGCTTTCCGCCACCACCTTGGCGATGCCGACGATCTCTTTGCCTTCGCCAGAGTGGTAGTAGAGGACCAGGTCGCCCTTCTTCATGGCGCGCAGGTTGTTGCGCGCTTCGAAGTTGCGCACGCCGTCCCAGCGCGTGTGCTTGTCCCGAACCAGGTCCTGCCAGGCATAGGCCGAGGGCTCACTCTTTACCAGGAAACAGCTCTTGCTCGTCATGGTCGGGCATCCACCGGTTCATTGGATGCGCCGGCGTCGCCGACGGTTCGCGAGGCAGGTCTCCGCTAGCTTCTACACTCGAGAACCAGGCACGTGATGTTGTCCGTGCCTCCGGCGGCGTTGGCGGCGGCGACCAGCTTGGTGACCGCCGCGTCCAGGTCCGCCCCGACGTTCAGGTGCTCGGGGAAGTTGACGTCCGACACCATGCCCGACAGCCCGTCCGAGCAGAGCAGGTAGATGTCCCCGTCCTGGATGTCATCCGAGGTGATGTCGACCTGGACCGTGTCGCGCATGCCGAGGGCGCGCGTGATCACATTCTTGTGCGGGAACTTGCGTTGTTCCTCGTCGCTCATCCCGGGCCGAGCTTCCTTGTAGTCTTCCAGCAACGAGTGGTCGCGCGTGAGCTGTTTGATCTGCCCCTGCCGGATTCGGTAGCAGCGCGAATCGCCTACGTGCGCCACATAGACGCGGTCGTCCGAGAGCTGCACGATCACCACCGTCGTGCCCATACCAGACAGGTGCGCGTCTTTGGACGCCGACTCGTGGATCTTCTTGTTCGCCAGCCGGATGCCGACGCTGAGCCGGTTTTCCAGGACGGACAGGTTGTGGTCCATCTTGTACGGCCAGGTGACGTCTTCGTCGCGCGTGCGGGCGAAGAATTCGCGGATGACGTCGGCCGCCATCTTCGACGCGACTTCGCCACAGGCGTGGCCGCCCATACCGTCGGCGACCAGGAAAAGCTGCTCCTCCTCAATGAGGCAGAAGTAGTCCTCGTTGTGGTTACGCTTCATTCCTTGATCGGTCTTGGCAGCGTAGCGGATGCGCATGGATAGCACCAACAGTTGACCGTCGGAAGCGCCCCCTTGTCAACCTTGTTCGCAGGTCGGCCACATTCTGTTGGTGGTTGTTGACTGCGGCAAGTGTGGCCGCTAAGGTACTGAACAAATGTCTCAGCTCCGCCGGAGTCCAGCCAAGGTGGCCCGAAAGAACGCCAAGCCAGCCGCCAAGCCACCAGCCGCCAAGCGTCCGCACGCGCCGGGGAGCCCGCCCCAGGCCGGTGGCTCTGCCCAGCGGACAGCGTCGGCCGACCCGCCCGCATTCGCTGCAAAGCCCGCAGCTGTTGCAAAGCCTGCGCCCAAGCCTGGAACCGCGGCCATCTTGGCGATCGGCGACGAGGTCTTGCGGGGCGAGGTCGCGAATTCCAACGCCGCCTTCATCTCGGACCGCCTCTTCGATGCGGGCTACGACGTGAGGGCGCATCGGGTGGCTTCCGACGCGCCTGCCGACATCCTTGCCGCACTTCGCGAGCTTTCCCAGGAGGCAGCGATCATCGTTGCGACCGGCGGGCTCGGCCCCACCGAGGACGACCGCACCGTCGACGTGGTGTGTGAGCTACTCGGCGTTGGCATCACCACCCACGCGCCCTCGCTGGCGGCCATGAAACAGCGCTTTTCCGCGCACGGCTTCGAGCTGACCCCGAACAACCTGCGCCAGGTACGCGTCCCCGAGGGCGCTCATGCCTTCGCCAATCCGGCCGGCATCGCGCCGGGGTTTGTGAGTCGCATCGGCGATGCCGAGGCGTACTTTCTGCCCGGGATTCCGCGTGAGATGGAAAGCATCTTCAATGCGGAGTGCATGCCCAGGCTGGTGAAGCGCCTTGAAGAACACGGTGTGTCTCCCGCCGCGGTTCGCACCTTCCACGTCTACGGCATGGGCGAATCGCACATCGATCATCGCCTGGTCGGGCTGGTCGCGAACATCCCCGATACCACCGTCCACTTCAGGACCGCGGCGCCGGAAAACCACGTGAAAGTCGTGGTACGCACCGGGGACTTCGCGAAGAGCCAAGCCGTTCTCGAACAGGTCGACCACGAGCTACGCAAGCGCATCGGGCAGGGCATCTACGGCATCGACGGAGAGACCTTCCCGATGGTGGTGGGCCGAACCATTCGCCAGGCCAGCGGGACGCTCGCCTTTGCCGAATCGTGCACCGGCGGCTACGCTGGGCAGCTCATCACGTCCGAGCCAGGTGCCAGCGATTTCTTCCTCGGTGGCGTGATGGCGTATTCCAACGACGTGAAGGTGAGCATGCTCGGCGTCCCGGCCGAGGCGATCGCCGAGCACGGCGCGGTCAGCGAGCCGTGCGCGCGTGCGATGGCCGAGGGATTGCGCAAGCTGACCAACGCCACCGTCGCCATCGCCATCACCGGCGTGGCGGGCAACAAGATGGATGGCCGGCCAACCCCCCCTGCACAGTCAAGCGACAAGCCGGTGGGAACGGTGTGCTTCGCCGTCGCCAGCCAGCGGCCGACCAAGTCGGTGGGCAAGCTGTTCGTCGGCGATCGCGAGCGCGTGCGCAGGGCAGCGGCGTACTTCGCGCTCGACCTCGCGCGCCGGTTCTTTATTTGATGACCCAACACCAGGTAGCCGCGCAAGGCTTCCTGTCAGGAGACTCCATGGCCAATCTGGAACGAAGCGAGCACAAAGACAGCAAGGGTGAAGTCCTCAAGGGCGACGGCAAGGGCGACGGCAAGGGCGACGGCAAGGGCGACGGCAAGGCTGTGCGCGATCCGGCGCGCGACCGGGCCATCGATCTAGCGGTTTCCACCATCGAAAAGCAGTTTGGCAAGGGCAGCATTATGCGTCTGGGCGAGGACATCGCTCCGCCCGAGGTCCAGGTGGTGCCCACCGGCGCGATCGGGCTCGACATCGCGCTCGGCACCGGCGGGCTGCCGCGCGGACGTATCGTCGAAATTTACGGCCCTGAATCGTCGGGCAAGACCACACTCGCACTGCATGCGGTGGCGCAGGCGCAGAAGGCGGGCGGCATCGCGGCTTTCGTCGACGCCGAGCACGCCCTCGACGTGGGCTACGCGCGCAAGCTGGGCGTGAAAACCGACGACCTCTTGGTTTCGCAGCCCGATTGCGGCGAGCAGGCCTTGGAGATCACGGAAATGCTGGTGCGCTCGGGCGCCGTTGACGTGGTCGTGGTCGACTCGGTGGCGGCGTTGACCCCGCGGGCCGAGCTGGAAGGCGAGATGGGCGATGCGCACGTGGGCTTGCAAGCGCGCCTCATGAGCCAGGCCCTGCGCAAGCTGACCGGCACCATTTCCAAGTCGAATACCCTGGTGATCTTCATCAACCAGATCCGCATGAAGATCGGCGTGATGTTCGGCAACCCGGAAACCACCACCGGCGGCAACGCGCTGAAATTCTACGCCAGCGTGCGCCTCGACATCCGTCGTGTGGGTGCCTTAAAAGACGGCGAAAAGGTCGTCGGCAACCGCACCCGTGTGAAGGTGGTGAAGAACAAGATGGCGCCACCGTTCCGCGAGGTGGAATTCGACATCATGTACGGCGAAGGCATCAGCCACGAAGGCGACCTGGTGGATCTCGGATCTGAATGCAACGTGGTGGAAAAGTCCGGCGCGTGGTTCGCCTACGAGGGCGAGCGCATTGGCCAGGGCCGCGAGAACGCCAAGCAGTTCCTGCGCGAGCACGCCGATATCGCCAAAGAGATTGAGGGCAAGGTTCTCGCCCACCATGGCGTGAAGCGTGACACCGGCACTCCCAGCGGTGGCGGCGGCGGCACCGCCGTGCCGAAGCCAGGACAGCCGGACAAGAGAAGATAGAAGGGCGAGGGCGAGCTCGTGTGGGACCAGCGGCAAGCGGGCCGCGAGCCGCGCTCCGTGATCTCGGTTCCACCCACATTGCGATTGCCGAAGGCAAGCCGGCGCCGAAGCCGTTTCAGCCTGATACAAAGGAGAGGTGTGCCAGGCCCCGTGCCCGGCTCGCAAGAACCAAACCTATGAGGTTGGCAATGGGGAACACGCACGGTTGTCGGTCCTTTGCTGTCGCAGCGATCGGGGCGCTCGCTCTCGGCGGGTTGGCTTGTGGCTCGGACGGGGTCGCGAAGAAGGACAGTGCGACTTCCACCGCCGGCGGCGACAGAAGCTTGGGAATGGATGGGGCGCCGGTAGCCGGCGGCGCACGGGGAAGCGGCGGCATTTCGGGAAGCGGCGGCTCCGTCGGAACCGGCGGCGCGACGAGTACCGGCAGCGCAACAGTCGACGCATCCGACGTCGCTACAACCTTCGACGGAGGCTTGGACGCGCCGGCTGTGGATGTGATGCCGGCGGCGCTGGATGCAACCGTGGACGCACCGGCTGCGGAAACAAGCGTGGATTCAGCCACCCAGCCCTGTGGGAACGCCGCGTGCCGGCCGGGTCAAGCCTGTGCTCTCGTCGGGGGCGGTCCGGCGCCGCCATGTATGCCTACGACAGACGCAGGGACCTGTGCCGACGACTTGTTCACGGGCCTGGTGCTCGTGGCATCGTGCAGCCAGCCCGGTGGAGCCTACCACCAGCCGGGCTGCACCACGCCGCCCGCCAGTCCTCAGTGCTACGACCTTCCGGCCGGCTGTGAAGATTACTGCTCCTGCGTGTGTCAACCCCCAGGCGGTCACTGTTCTCCCGGCCCCGGCTACTACTACTGCGGGTATCCGTAGCCCGTGTTGTAGGCCAGGAGCGGACCGCCGAGCTGCCTCGGACGCCTCCGCGCCCTCTTTCGTCTCTGTGTCCTCCCCGCGCTACCGACCTGCTATACTGCCTCGCTGAACTTTCAAGCAAAGGAGCTCGCACGATGTCCGTTTCACTACGCGTCGGGGTGTTGGGGGCGACAGGCATGGTGGGTCAGAGGTTTCTGGCTCTGCTCGAGAATCACCCGTGGTTCAAGGTTACCACCTTGGCCGCGAGCGCCAACTCGGCAGGCAAGACGTACCAGGACGCGGTGGCCGGTCGTTGGGCGATGAAGACTCCCATTCCGGCCGTCGTGGCTGGCATGAAGGTCCTGGACGCGTCGTCCATCGACGAGGTGGCCAAGACCGTCGACTTCGTGTTCTGCGCGGTAGACATGCCCAAGGAAGACACCAAGAAGCTGGAAGAGGACTACGCGCGGCGCGAGATCCCGGTGGTGTCGAACAATTCGGCCCATCGTGGAACCGCCGACGTGCCGATGATGATTCCCGAAATCAACTCGGACCACGCCGCCATCATCCCCGAGCAAAGGAAGCGCCTCGGCACTCAGCGTGGCTTCATCGCGGTCAAGCCCAACTGCTCGCTGCAGAGCTACGTGCCAGCCATCGACCCGCTGATGGGCTTCGGCCCCAAGGACATCTTCGTTTGCACGTACCAGGCGATTTCCGGCGCTGGCAAGACCTTCGCCACCTGGCCCGAGATGCAGGACAACCTGATCCCCTTCATCAAGGGCGAGGAGCAGAAGTCCGAGGAGGAGCCGCTCAAGATCTGGGGCAAGCGCGACGGCAACAAGATAGTGCCCGCCACCGGCCCGCGGATTTCGGCCCAGTGCATCCGGGTGCCCGCCAGCGACGGCCACATGGCCGCGGTGTTCGTACGCTTCGACAAGAAGCCCGCGCCCGAGCAGATTATCGACTGCTGGAAGAAGGCGGCAGGCAAGCCGCAGCAGCTCAAGCTGCCGAGCGCACCTGTGCCTTACATCACATATTTTGCGGAAGACAATCGCCCGCAGACCAAGCTGGACCGCGACGCCGGCAACGGCATGGCCATCACCATCGGCCGCCTGCGCCCGGATCCCATCTACGACTACAAGTTCGTGTGCCTCTCGCACAACACCGTCCGCGGGGCCGCTGGCGGCGCTGTGCTGACCGCCGAGCTTCTGACCGCAGAAGGCTACATCAAGTAACCCGAGGCGAGGCCGGAACCGGCGGCCGGAAGCGGTGACTCGAACCGGATGCGCCTGCGGATTCGGTTCAGGCCCCAGCCCGGGTTCGGCTCCCGCCCCGGCCTACCGGCCGAAATCCGAACAATTTTCCATGTTGAAACTTGTCGCGGCTGGCTTCGGTGCGTACTACGATCCCTGCAATGCCAGCGAAGAAGTCCGTTCCCGAAGGACCAGTGGAAATTCCCGAGTTTCTACCGGTCCTTCCTTTGCGCAACTCGGTTCTCTTTCCCAACTCGATCATTCCCATCGACGTAGGGAGAAAGAAGTCGGTCAAGCTCGTCGAGGAGGCGATCTCGAAGGAAAAGCCGATCATCGGTATCGTCACCCAGCGCGATGCGCGGGTCGAGGATCCCAACCCGGCTGACCTTTACACCGTCGGATGCGCGGCGCGGATTCTCAAGGTCATCAAGCTGGCCAAGGACAGCTTCTCGGTCATCCTGCAAGGGGTGTCCCGCGTCCGCCTGCTCGAGCTCGGCATGCAGGACCCGTACATGATGGCGAAGATCCAGGTTTTGCCCGACGTGCCGGGCAGCTCGCCCGAGATCGACGCCTTGGTGGTCAACGTCAAGGACGTCGCCAAGCGGGTGATCAAGCTGATGCCCGAGCTTCCCAAGGAGGCTTCGGCGCTGCTCGATAGCGTAAGCGAGCCGGGCCAGCTGGCCGACCTTATCACCTCGAATCTCGACGTTCAGGTGGACGAGAAGCAGGAGATTCTGGAGATCTTCGACCTTAAGGCCCGCCTCCGCCGCGTGCTGCAGTTCCTGTCGCGCCAGCACGAGGTGCTAAAGGTGCGCGAGAAGATCAACACCCAGGTGCAGGAGGAGATGGGGCGCAACCAGCGCGAGTACGTCCTGCGCCAGCAGCTCAAGGCGATCAAGGAAGAGCTGGGCGAGATCGACGAATCTGGCGGCGATCTCGATGACTTCCGCGAGAAGATCATCACGGCCAAGATGCCCACCGACAGCGAGAAGGTTGCGCTCAAGCAGCTTGAACGGCTGAAGGTGATGCAGCCATCGTCGGCGGAATACACGGTCACGCGCACGTATCTGGAATGGCTGGTCGAGCTGCCATGGTCTATCAGCACCGAAGACAAGCTCGACATCCCGGCGGCGCGCGACATCCTGAACGCCGACCACTACGACCTGGAGAAGGTCAAGAAGCGCATTCTCGAATACCTGGCGGTGCGCAAGCTCAAGACCGACAAGAAGGGGCCGATCCTGTGCCTGGTGGGTCCTCCCGGCGTGGGCAAGACCTCGCTCGGCAAGTCCATCGCGCGGGCGCTGGGGCGCAAATTCATGCGCATGTCGCTGGGCGGGGTGCGCGACGAGGCGGAGATTCGTGGGCACCGGCGTACCTACGTCGGCTCGCTTCCCGGACGCATCATCCAGGGCATGAAGAAGGTCGGGTCCAACAACCCCATTTTCATGCTCGACGAGATCGACAAGCTCGGCCACGACTTCCGGGGCGACCCGGCAGCGGCGCTCCTGGAAGTTCTCGACCCGGAACAGAACCACGCCTTCTCGGATCACTATCTGGAAGTGCCGTTCGACCTGTCGAAGGTCATGTTCATTGCCACGGCGAATATTCTCGATCCGGTGCCGCCGGCGCTGCGCGACCGCTTGGAAGTTCTGGAAATCCCCGGCTACACGCGCGAGGAGAAACTCAACATCGCAAAGCAGTTCCTGATCAAGAAACAGGTCGAGGAGCACGGGCTCACCGACCAGCGGTTGGCGTTCGAAGATTCCGCGGTGGGCGAGATCATCGACAGCTACACGCGCGAGGCTGGCGTACGCAACCTCGAGCGTGAGCTGGCCAACGTGATTCGCGCGGTGGCGGTCCTGGTCGCGGAGGACAAGGCCAAGGAAAAAGAAATCGTCGATATCAAGCGCATTCCGGATTTCCTCGGGCCGCAAAAGTATCTGCCCGAGGTGGCCGAGCGCACCGCCGAGGCGGGCGTGGCGACCGGGCTGGCTTGGACGCCGGTGGGTGGCGACATCCTGTTCATCGAAGCCACCCGCATGAACGGCAAGGGCAACCTGGTGCTCACCGGTCAGCTCGGCGACGTGATGAAGGAATCCGCGCAGGCGGCACTGTCGTTTATCCGGGCGCACTCCAGATGGTTGGGCCTGGAAGACGGCTTCCTTGAGCGCAGCGACATCCACCTGCACATTCCCGCGGGTGCCATTCCCAAGGACGGTCCGTCCGCGGGCGTGACCATGTTCGCGGCCATGGTGTCGCTCTTGACCGGCAAGCCGGTGCGCAGCGACGTGGCGATGACTGGCGAAATCACCCTGCGCGGGCTCATTCTTCCCGTCGGCGGCATCAAAGAGAAATTCCTGGCCGCCCACCGCGCCGGCATCAAGCGCGTGATCATGCCCGAGCGCAATCGCAAGGACGTGATCGACATTCCCGAGCAGCCCCGGAAAGAGCTGGAGATCATCCACGTCAAGCGCATGGACGAGCTTCTGCCCCTGGTGCTGACGGAGATGCCCAACCTCAAGGGGACGATGGTCGGCGCAGTGACGCCGCCACCGGTTCCGCCGGCCCCACCGGTTCCGCCGGCTGCGTAAGGGCGGCGCGCGTGAGACGGCGCATATTGTAACAGCGCCATTTGACATCTATACGCATACGAATCATCATCATTCGTATGCGTACCACGCTCGATCTTCCGACGCCGCTTCTGGACGAGGCGCAGCGACTGCTTGGTTTCAAGTCCAAGACCGACACCGTGGTGTTGTCTTTGACCGAGCTGGTGCGCCATCGCCGCATTGATGAGCTGAAGAGCCTTGCCGGGCACGTGGATCTTGGCATCGATCTTGGGCGCTCTCGCCGCCGGCCGAGCTTGTCCCGTGCCGGAACCGGCAACAAGGAACCGCGCACCCCCGCGCGCGGACGCGCCAACCCGCGGGCGAAGTCGTGATTGCGGTCGACACGTCGGTGTGGATCGATTTCTTCCGCGGGCGTTCGTCTATCGTGGAGAGGTTGTCGGGCCTGCTCGACCGCGACGAGGTTGCCTTGCCGGTGTCGGTGAAGATCGAGATTCTTTCGGGTGCAAGGAAATCGGAAGTGTCCCAGCTGGAGCGCGTTCTCGCCGCCCTGCCGATTCTCTATCCGACCGAGCATCTCTGGAAGCTGCTTGAGAAATGGGTCACGGCCGGAGCGGCCGCCGGCCAGCGCTTTGGCGTGGGCGATCTCCTGGTCGCGGGGCTGGCCGCCTTGCACGGCTGCGCCCTCTGGTCTTTGGACAGCGACTTCGCGCGAATGGCGAGCCTTCGGATGGTGACGCTAGCCGCAGTCTGACGGCGGCCGGAGCGCCGAACGGTTTGAAAGCCGAGCAATTTTCGGATTGCAACTGGTTTCGGACCGAGATCCGGAGAACCCTTCATGGGCGCAGATATGGGAGCGTCGTCGGCTTGGATCGTCGACGAGGACCGCGGCACCGATCCCCGCGCAGCCAAGCCGTGGCGGCGTGGCTTTCCCTCCGACCTTGGCTGGCTGCCGGGGTGAGCACGCGGGTGCCAATATTTCGTTGGCGCCCTCGTCACGATGTGGCAGCATGGCTACCCGATCGCGTGAGCCTGCATATGCAAAGCTATCTTCGCCTATTCGTGATTGTGATGGTGGTGCTCGCCAGTACGTCCAGCTTCGCCAAGGGCAAGCGGGCCCAAGGGGCTGAGCCGGCGAACCGAGACGCTCGGGAAAGGGCGGCTCACAAGGCTTGCATGGAGGGAGACTACGGCAAAGGGGTGTCGATTCTGTTGGATCTGTTCCTGGAATCGAACGAGGCTGACTACGTCTTCAACCAGGGGCGCTGCTACCAGCAAAACGAACGTTACCAAGACGCCATCAGTCGCTTTCGCGAGTATCTGCGGATCGGCAGCGAAGACCTGGACCTGGCGCAGAAGCACATCGCGGAATGCGAGGAGCTGGCTGCTAGAAAATCCTCGGCCGAGGCGGTTCCCGCGGCGCCAGCGCCGCCAGGGCAGAGTGCAACGACAGCGCCAGCGTCGCCTGTAGCGGCGCCCGCCGCGGCGCCAGCGGCGTCGCCGCCGGCTCAGGCTCAGCCGCTTGCGATGGTCCATCAGGCGCCGCCAACGGCTTCCTCTGGCTCTGGGTTGCGTACGTCGGGCATCGTGATCGCTGCGGTGGGAGCGGCTGGCCTTATCACCGGCGTGATACTAAATGTGAAGGCCAACAGCCTTGCGAGCAGCATCGAGCCGCCCAACTCCTACCAGCAAAGCACGGAATCGTCGCGCAAGAGCTACGAGACCTACAGTTGGGTTGGCTACGGCGTCGGCGCCGCCGCCATCGCGACGGGGACGATTCTCTACCTGGTTGGCCGGAGCCAAGCCAGCGGCGAATCGAATCTGGCCTTTGTCCCGGCCGTCGGGCGCGGAATTGCCGGCGCGGCCGTGCGAGGATCATTCTGATGCGGGCGAAATCAAACGCCGTCAAGCACGCGGCTTTCGGGTTGGCGATCGCGCTCGCGACGTCTCTCAGTTGCTTCGACCATCCCGACGACAAAGTCGCGCAGATGACGTGCAAGACCAACGACAACTGCCCAATCGGCTACATCTGCAAGCTGCCCGGCGTGGTCGGCGGCTGTCGCAAACCTGGCGACACGTCCGACCTGGACAGCGGACAGCCCGGCGACGCGCTTTCAGCTCCCGACGGGAGCAAGCTCGCCACGACCGAGGCGGGCCAAGCGCAGATCGATAGCAGCGCGGATTCGGCGTCTGGCGAGGCCGAATCCAGGAGCGGCGGCTACGACCAAGGCACCGGCGGAGCCGGTGGGGAAATCGATGCCCAGGCCGATGCCCCCGGCGTTCTCGGCGCGATTGACGGGGGCGATGTCCGCGTAGTGGGATCCGGCGGGTTCGGTGGCGGCGTAGGCTCAGGTGGTGTGTCGGGGACCGATAGCCCGCTGAGCACCGGTGGCGTGGCCGACAGCGGCCGTGACGTCGCCACCGGCGGCACCGTCGACAGCGGCCGTGATATTGCAGCGGGCGGCGTAGTTGCGAGCGGAGGATCATTTTCCACCGGCGGCGTCGTTGGGAGCGGCGGAACGGTTTCGACCGGCGGAGTGGTCGCGAGCGGCGGCACGATTGCCACGGGCGGCGTTGTAGCCAGCGGTGGTACGATCGCCACGGGCGGGACCTCCGGCTCAGGAGGTAGCACGGGCCTGCCAGTCTGCGTGTTTGATACGTCCAAGTTCGACAACTGCGTGTTCGGCCCATAGCAGATGAGGTTGCGACAATGAAGATCAAGGTCTACACAATCGAGTTCAAGACGCCACGCTGGCTGAAGCGAACCTTCGCGTTCGTTGTCGTCCCGGGTATCGTCCTGCTCGGCGTCGGCGCGATCGTTCGGGCGGCCGGCGTACCGACTCTAACCAGCTTCAGCCCTGGGGACTCTCTCTCATCGGCGAACATCAATGCCAACTTCAAGGCGCTCCAGGATGTGGTCAACGGCACTGATGGCGCGACTGTCGTGAATGCCGTGAATGCAACCAACGCTGCGACGGCGACCAGCGCCGCAAGCGCGACGTCCGCGTCGAGCCTGAGCTGTAGCGGTTGTGTCCGCACCGCCCAGCTTGCGACGGGGGCGATCTCTCTTGGCCGAATCAGGATTGCGGTTGGCTCCACGACGCCAAACCCAATTGCTGGCGTCTACTACTACGCTGGGGGAGACTGCGTCGACGGGACTGAAATATTGGTTGGGGGGGCGTGTAATGGTAGCTACACTGGTCAGGCTCTCGTGACGTCGGCGCCCGGCCTGAACGCTACGAACAAAACCTACCCCATTTCCTGGGCATGTGCGTACGTGTCAACAAATGGAGCAGCGACCAACGCCCAGGCTTACTCTCTTTGCCTCCAGGCAGCATGGCCCTAGGAGGTCCACTTCGACCTCCGGCCAGCGGTGCACTCGCCGTCCGAAACTTCCGCTGCGCTCGATCGGCCGGACGCAATTCAATTCCCGTGAGCAATCGTCGCCAAGAACGAGCCACTTTCAGGGGGGCGGCATGTCGCTAGCGGCGATGGTTGCCGTGCTCAGGCGTCCTTCGCGAGAGACCGTCGAATACATCAAGTCGAGGGATGCTCTGTCGTCCGTCGCTCTCGTGCTTCTCTTGGGCCTGCTCTACCAGCTTCTAAACCAGCCGAGTAGCGTTGCAAATGTTACGGCTCCGGTGCTCTGCTTGGCCTTGGTCCTGATCGTAGTGCGGGCTCCGCGCTGGAGCCTCTATCTTTGTCTCTTCGCTGCGCTCGCCGCCTATCTCTACGTCTACACCCAAGTGTTGGCACTCAATCCCGCACGGTCCGGCTCGTGTCGAGACAAGGCCGCCATTGAGGCCTCGTTGGAGTTGTTGCGAGGGATGAATCCCTGGAATCACGCGCCCAAGATGGCTGCCCCCATCACGACCGGAGCAGCCAGCGTCCTGCTGGTCCTTCCGGCGGTGCGCATTTTCGGGAACCTCGCGGTCCTGACCTACGTCTATTGGCTGGGCATCTTCGGATTCATCGTCGCATGCGACGTCAGGCTCAGGAACAAGGCGTTTCCAGCCATGGCCCTTCTCACGATGACGGGCATGTTCGGCTTTGCGCACACACTGGAGTGGCGCCTGGACGAGCTCTACTACCCGTATCCGTTCTTCCTGGTGGCATATTTCTTCATCACGCGCAGAAGGTTCTTTGTGAGTGGCCTCTTTCTTGCGGTCCCACCGCTCTGCCGTGTGAGCTACGCCTTCATGGTGTTGGGCTTTCTGCTCTGGCACGTGCTTCAAGAGCGACCGGTTATTCCCAATTTGGCGAGACTGGCAGCTGGTATGCTCTCGGCGGCGGTCGCGATCCTTTCTCCCTTCTTCATTATTGGCGGGCGGGAATTCTGGGAGCACAACTTCTACACTGTCACCAAGATCATGGGCGAGCTGGGCGAGTGGCAGAACACGAACGTTCTGTTCCAGGTGATGAGCCGGCTCACATCCTGGATGCAGCCCGCGGGTGTGCGGCTCTTGAAGCAACTTCTCACAGTTCTTGCGCTGACCGGTGTAGCCTGGGGCCTGAGACGGCGAAAAGTCAGCCACCCGTTCTGGCACATCGCCGCCGCCGCCTTTCTTTCGCACACGATTGCCTGGCACCACAAGCTGTGGCTGGACTACGCGTTGATCTTCATTGTCCCGATCTATTTCGCTGTTGCGCTGACTCGACCGGAAGTCGCGTCACGGTGTTCTATCCCTTCGGAGGACTGGGCCAAAGCTCCACCTTCTTGAGCATGGGCTCGTGTGAGTGGCCCATGACGTACATGCCGCGACAAGGGGCGCCGGAATCCAATGCGCCAAGGAGACATTGGTCCATCGCCCGTCGAATACACACGACCCGCGGTAGCTGGTTGAAGTCGGCTTCCCAAAACTTCGTCCTCCCCCAGGTGCCAAACCCCTCGATGCTGCGCACGCCAGGATGCAAGAACGCGAGCTGGGTCAACTCGTGGCCGGAGGTTGGGCTTTCGTCGTTATTCGAGGGATCCTTCTGGTGGCCGTGCTCGGCCCACAGTCCTGGGTAATCCAATGCAGGCGGGGCGCCAAAGACGTGGATCTTGAGCCCGCCGTGCTCGCTGCCGGAGGGAAGCTCGATGTCTGCCCCGCCGCCATGCCGGCGATAGTTGTCGTGATTGCCATAGACGAAATGGGTGTGAAGCGGAGCGCCGGTCTTCCGGTTCGGCTTCGCGGTCTGGGAAAGGGTCAGAAGATGGGCCAGGTGCGGTCCCTGCCGAGTGGCAAGCAAGGTTCGCTCGACCCACAGGCGGGCAAACTCGCTCGCGCAGGGAAGCGGATCGTCGATGGAGTCCTTGAAGGCGCGCTGAAAGCCGAGCCACAGATCGAAGAAGTCGCCCAGCTGGATGACCCGCAAGGGCGACTCGGCTTCGTGATAGTTGCGAAGGTGGTCGACGAAGGTGCGCAAGTCCTGGCCGGCGTCTTGAAAGATGTCGGCGCGTGCACCGATGTCCGCGTGGTAGTCAGCGACCCACTTCCTGACCGAATCCAGGCTGGTCGAGGCGTCGTAGCTCATTTCGGAAAAGACCTGCGTGGTCAGCCAGCTCGGATAGCCGGCCAGCCCATGCAACGGGTCGGTGACCCACGGTGGAATCGGCCCCAGCCCCGGCGGAAGCATGTCGAGCCGGCCGCGCAGCATCTGCTTCCCGTTCTCGACGATCTGGGCGTCGCCGAGACCTGTGGTGGCGGGCGCGTGCAGGTCGCCAATGAAGACCAGGATCGGATCCTGCTCGCTGCTCGACGGCGTCGGAATCAGCCAGGAATTGACCATGGCAGCGGCGAGGATGTTCAACTCGCCGATGGTTGTATCGCCTGCCAGGTGATCCAGAAATGCCTTCACGCGGGGGAAATCCGGATGGATCTTGATGGCCGGGTCGATTCGGTCTTCCGGCTTCGCGCCCTTGAAGTTGGACCAGAGGACCGGCTCTGGGTCGTAGTAGTGCGGCGCCCAGCCGAAGCTGCACAAGAACACCAGGTGGCCGAACACCACGCCAAATTCTCGGTGTTTGGTCCAGCCGTGGGCATCATCTCTGGCAGCGCCTGCCCAGCATCCCACGTCCATGTAGATGAACTGGATGCCGGCAAGCCCCAGGGTGTTGACCTGTCCGGCCGCCACGAGCTTGGGTGCCTTGGCGGTACTCCCGAGGCGCGATGCCAGCTTGGTGAACCAATCGAAGCGGGAGCAGCGCAGCTTGGTGTCGAAATACTTCCTTAGGGCGGGTATGTTGTCCTTGGAGTTGCCCGTGCGCGCGCAGGTGGCCGCCGCATCGAGGAAATCGGGGTCGAATCCAGAGAGCCATCCGTCAGCCATGCCTCGTCACCTTCTTCAGCGAGAGTCCTTGGTCTTGCTCTTGTCGTGCAGATCCCAATGCTGGGGGCAATCTCGGCCGTGCTGGGAGTTCCACGTTACGACCAGCTCGTAGACCACCGGCGTGTTCGCCTGTGCTTTCAAGGTGATGTCGAAGATGCCGCCGCCAGCTTCGAGCACGGAATCGGTTTCAATACCCGGACAGGGCGCGTCCTCGTTTTCATTGTCCCTGCATCTCCGAACCACATTTCCGTTGCGCTCAATCGTCACTTCGGGCTGGGGGGGCTGGGGCCACCATTGCATGCCCATTCTTTTCCGCCTTTCCTCGCACGCAACGGTTTCCTCGTGGGTCATTGGCGCGAACTCCTCCTCACCGCGAGCGGTGATGTTGACGTATTGCCCGAACTCTGGGACATCGGTGCGGTATCGCGTGGATTCACCAGGTTCAAGCCGTCCCATGGCGCACTCCCCAAACATCAGAGGACGTGCGCCGGGCGGCACTTGTGACCGTTTTCGCGTTCGCGACAGAAGCTTCACCGCTTGGATGTCCGTGTATGACCACCTATTGCAGTAGGCGAAGGGCCAGAAGCAGTCGTGTCGCTTCATGGTGACCAGAAATCTGGCCGAGCACAGGTATCGCGGGGATCCGATCGTGACCCACACGACGTTCGAGAAGGGGCTGTACATGAAGAAATGGCGGGACTCTCGCTGCTCGGTCCACAGACTGTGGTAAACGAGCCGGTCGGCCACGTCGAAGGACACCGGCTCCCCGCAGATCTCCGAGGCGAGCTCGTTGGTCTCATTCCGGCGTTTCTCGTCGCTAGGGCGGAGTTCCAGCTTGTCGCCCAGGCTGTGCGTGAACTGTTGGTCCCCCTCCACCCAATACCCCCACTGGAACAATTTCCGGCCCAGGAACAGCATCACGCCGAACACCGACACGCAAAGGATCACGACCGAGCGCGCTTTCATGCCACACCCGACGACGAGCCCGACGATGCATCGCCCGCTGGCTCGCCGGACGAATCCGTCGCGTCGTGTTTGGACACCACCTGCGCCAGCAGTGTGCCATCGTCCCGCCCAGGGCCGACGGCCTCGTCCGTGCTCGATTGGTAGTCGACCATGGCCAGGCGCAGGTCGTCGGTGACCTCGTCGCCGGGTGGAAGGTCGTCGGCGAATCCCAGATTGACCAGACGCTGGCCCTTGTCGCGCGTGGACTCGGTCAGCGGCTCGGCTTGGATGGCGAAGGTCCAGTCGAGGTGTGCCTTCGAGTCGTCGTCCGATGGGGCAGTTGGCTCGTCGCCAGACAAGTAGACCGAGACCGTCGCGCTCTCCGCGTCCGCTGGCATGCGCAGATTGATGACGCCATCCTCGGGAATCATGCGTGAGGCCAGCAGGGCGCCGCCCGCGTGCGCCTCGAAGCGCAGGTCGTGATAGGGCTTGCCATCGGGATCGAGCAAGCGAACCTCGAGCGCGGTGGTTTCGCCAACCGGGAACAAGCTCAGGATCCTGGCTCTGCGCCGCCATTCGGGATACTCCTCGCTGCCTCTCTTCGATATGTCGTCTGGCGGTGGCGGAAGAATGCCGAACGGCTTGTCGAAGAAGAACAGCTCCACCCTCCGGTCATCCCGATGGTGCTCTCTGTCCTGCGGATTTGGATCCAGTTCATCACCCTCGGTGCCGAGCGGAAAGTACTCGCCGCATCCGTGAGCTGTCAGGGAAACGTCTTCGGGCAGGGTCGTTCCCTGGCAATTCATGTAGTCCCCAACCATCTGTGCTCGCGTCTTGGGCCCGATCACGCCGTCGACCTTCAAGGCTTCCCAATTCGCAGCCTTGTCTGCGCCGTCAAGCCGATTGTGCCAGGTCTGGTAGGACTCGACGGGCGAGCTTCCAAGCATGAGCTGCCAACGTTCGGCCAACGCCTGCAGCATGTCGCCGTCCTCGAGGTCACCCCAACGCTTTTCCTCGGCGATCTCATCGCCGTAGTAGTCGAGCCAGCCGGGCACGTCGTTGGTTAGGAAGGCCACCATCGACTTGGCTCGTTCAAGGCTCAGCGTCTCGTTGTACGCTGCTTTCTCGCTGGTATCGGTGTGTCCGACCAGCAGCAGGCCGCTGTCAGGATTCTCGCCGTAGAGGTCGACGAGTCGCTTCAGGCTCGCCACCGCCGAGGGCAGCAAGAAACACTTGTTGGTGTCGAAGTACATGCCGTGCATGTGGGCCATGGCCACCGGCGGCCGGAGCATGAAGGTGTGCTTCGTTTCGGCTTCCAGTTGCAGCTCGGGCAGCGCGCCCCTGCGAAACTGCACTTCCGTGAGTGACTCTTGCTTGGCCTTCCACGCCTCATCCACTGCGCCACGGATCCCCTGCCAGCGGTCTTTCAGGGCATCGATGAGATCCTGGGTGGCATCGTTGGGCAGGGTGAGCCACGCCTGCTTTTCGCCCCTGAGTGCGACCTTGGCGAACCCTTCACCGGCAAACGACATGTCGATGTCGACATCCGCCCCGTGCGCCAGCTGGCCCGCGAATCCAGACAGACCGTTTCCAAGCTCGTCCACGAACCGGGCAAAGAACGTGACGGGCTTTCCCGCATCGAGCAGCGCCTTCATCTGCGACGGCGTGAGTGCGGGTCCATCATCTTTGCTCGCGGCCGCACGGACCGGCATCCTCCGCAGCAGCACGAGACCATCCGGCTCTGAGAAGGGCGGGCGCCAATCCTTGCTGATTCCATCTCTCGCCTTGGCCAGCAGATCGGCCGGGGCACCGGCTTCGAGTGCCAAACCTTCAAGAATCCGTCGGGCCTCGCCCTGGGACAAGACCTGGTAGGAGTCTCGTCCGGGAATCGTGTCGAGATCGCCTCCTGAGACCAGCTTGTATTGGCGCCCTCGATAGGGAAGCTTGCCGCGGGTTTGTCTTTCGATCTCGGTAACCAAGCGGCGCGATTCCAAGACCTGGTTGGACGTGCTTCGCTTGGAGCTGCTCTGGCGCGACATGAGCACCTCGCCATTGCGGATGCACCTGCGCACAAGGTCTAGGACCTCATCATCTTGCAGCTCTCGCATTCCGAACGGTGCCAGACCGCTGTCAGCAACGAAGTGCCTGAGCTGCGAGAAGACAAAGCGACTCCGCCAGTCGAGCTCGCGCAGCGCCTGCACGGCGGGCAATTCCTCCCAGCCGTCTTCGCGGTACATCTGAAAGGCTTTCGCCCTAGGCACCAGGACCAACACCGGGTCGGTTTCCCAGGCGGGCGAGAGACGGAGGACACGGAAACCCAGCAACACGGCGGCATGCTAGCCCGAGGCTTCGCCGCAGGGCAAGAAGGGAAACGACACACCCGAATTTCCTGCGGCCCAGCTCGGGCAGGGAAATGTTCCTGTTCTCGCAAGCCTTGACTATTCAGGCTTGTTTATCTAGTCTGTTTAGATGAAAACCAATAGGGCCTCGGTGGGCGCCTTCGAGGCAAAAAACAAGTTCTCGGAGTTGCTCCTGAGGGTGGGGCGGGGCGCGGAGGTCACCATTACCAAGCATGACCGGCCCGTGGCCAGGCTGGTTCCGGTTTCCGCACCCGCGGCGGCGGAGCGGAGGCGTGCGACGGCCGAGCTGCGGGCGTTGCGCCAGCACTACAGTCTGAAGGGCCTTGCGGTTCGCAATCTCATCGAAGAAGGGCGTAGATGAGTACCGAGTTCGTGCTCGATTGTTCCGCTACGCTGCCTTGGATCTTCGCCTCCGAAGCCAGCACGGCGACCGACCGCTTGCTCGATCAGCTCTCGGCAGGAGCCAAGGCGTGGGTGCCCAGCCTCTGGCATCTGGAACTCGGCAACGTGCTGCTTGGGGCGCAACGCCGCGGACGCATGGATCGGGCCGGCATCGAAAAGTTCTTTTCCAGTCTGGCCGTTTACGACATCGAAGTCGATGGCGAAACCACCGTGCTCGCCTGGACAAAGACCTTTGGCCTCGGGGAGAGATTTGGCCTCACCATGTACGACGCCACCTACTTGGAGCTTGCCTTGCGCAGGGGCTTACCCCTTGCGAGCCTCGACGGTCAGCTGCGGGCCGCAATGAAGAAGGCCGGCGGCAGTCTCGTCCTTTGAACCGAGCTGCGCATGAGCCCCTGGACAGACGCCGATCGAGTTCGGCAAAGGACCGGATCTTGGCTCCGGGATCCTTCTATCGCCGCCGCGGTACCACCGACTTTCTCCCTGATCGATGCGTCCCCGGCCTTGGTCGCTTCGCCGTCGTCACCGGCGTCGGCGCTGCCGCGGGCGGCGTTGGCTGTCCAGCCTCAAGCTTCTCCAAGCGTTCTCTCAGCTTCGTGGATTCGCCGAGGAGGCGCTCGACCTCGTCGCCGAGCTTCTTCAGCTTGTCGTTGGCGCCGCCCTTTTCGCGTAATTGAGTGATGGCGTGCTTGAAGCGGCGCTTGGCGCGACCGTCGAGCTCGGCGTCGCGGGCGCGTTCGATGGCGGGGACCGCGCGCAAATCGCCGATCTCGACCAACGCGATGGCAGCGTCCATGCGCACGCGGAAGTCGGGGTCGGAAAGGCACGCCTCCAGGCGCTCTCGGGCGTTGCGCGCGTGAATGGTTCCTTCGGCAAGTCGGCCGAGCGCGGTCACGGCCGCGCGGCGGGACTGGAAGGATGCTGACCGGGTGATCGCGCCAGCGATGACCGGGTAGGCCGCCTCGTCGCCGCATGCGCCGAGTCCTTCCAAGGCGCGGGCGCGGATGTTGTCGCCGAACGAGCGTCGGGCCAGCACGGGCGTGAGGATCTCCACCGCCTTGGGCGCGCGCACCTTGCCCAGCGCCGCCGCCGCGTTGGCCTCGACGAACAAGCTCGGATCACCGTCGGTAACCCAGGCTTCCAGCAACTCGGCGGCACGCGCGTTGCCGGGATGGAAATCGACGCGGAATTCGCCGAGGGCAGCGGCCACCGCGCGCCGAACCTTCGGATGTTCCTGCGATCGTGCCGCCAACAAGGCGTCGAGCGCATCTTGCCGGCGCGACTTGCCGAGGGCCGAGGCTGCCGCCGCGCGCACGGACCAGAATCGGTCGGTTTCAAGCGCGGTCCGAAGCGCCGCCGTACTGAGCGGATCGGGCTTGTCGGCCAGGGCGCGTGCCGCCAGCACCCGGTCGACGCCGAGTCGGGCCGACGAAAGCTGGCGAGCCCACAGCGGTCTCGGCTTTTCAAACTTCACGGTCTTGAGGAGCACGTCGCCCGGATCGAAGATCACCTGGGTCGGCGCCTGCGGGACCTTCACCTCGAAGGTGTGCGACTTCTGCGTGATGTGAACGGGCTCGTCAACTTCGCGATCGCCCACCTCGAGGCGGACGATCGCGCGCAAATCGTACACCAGCTCGCCTTGCTGCTTCTGTTCCACCCGTAGCGAGCCCACGTTCTTTTCCGCGTCCCATTCCCACGCGCACTCCAGCTCGGGGTGGCCGGGGTGATCGACCCACTGATGCAGAAAGCCGTCGAGGTTGCGGCCGGTGGCCTCTTCCAGGGCGCGCGCCAAATCGCGCGTCTCGACCGAGCCGCGTGCGTGCCGTTCGACGTACAGGCGCAAGGCACGCCAGAAATCGGCGTCGCCCAATTCATGCCGAAGCATATGTAGCACGCGCCCGCCCTTTTCGTAGAGGTGCCTGTCGAACAGGTCGATGGGCTCTTCAAATTGTCGGCACACGATGGATCGCTGGTATTCGCACGCCTCGTCGAGATAGGTGTCGAGGTCGCCCAGAAGATCGACGTCGGCCTCGTCGCGACCACGCGAATGTTCGCGCCACACGTACTCGAAGTAGGTGGCGAAGCCTTCGTTCAGCCACGCCTCGGGCCATTCGCGACAGGTGAGAAGGTCACCCCACCACTGGTGCGCCAGCTCATGCGCGACCAGATACTCGATGTCCTGATCGAGCGCCGCGCGCTCGTCCAGTATCGCCTCGCCGGTGAGCGTCGTGGCGCTGGTATTTTCCATGCCGCCGAAGATGAAGTCGGACACGAAGATCTGGCTGTAGCGACCGAACGGATAGGGCACGCCAATCATCTTCGAGAAATGGTCGATGATGGCGGGGGTGGACCCAAGGCTGCGCTTGATGTCTGCTTCGCGGCCCTTGGGCCCGTAGTAGTAGACCTCGGTACCGGTGACCGGCGCGCGATCGCGAATCTCGGCGAATTGTCCGCACACCAGCGTCACAAGATACGGCGAGTGCGGAAGATCGAGGGCGTAGTGCCACTGTTTGCGGCCGTCGTCAAGCTCGCGGGTTTCGCGCAATTGACCGTTGGAAAGCACGAACAAGTCGGCGGGGACCGTGCAAAGGACCTCGCTGGTGGCCTTGAGAATCGGGGCATCGACGCAGGGGAAGTAGAAGCGCGAGTCCTCGTCCTGGCCCTGGGTCCAGCATTCGAGCGGACGGTTCGGGTGGGCCTCGTCGGGGCCGACGAAGTAAAGCCCGCGCAAAGGCGAGCACTGGTACGCGATGGTGATGGAGAATTGGTCGCCGCGGGCGTGCGCTGTGTCCAAGGCGATGCGCAGGCGCTTGCCGTCGTAGTGAGTGCCGGGCGCGGGCTTGCCGTCGATGCTGATGTCGGCGAAGCGCAGGTCGACGGCGTCCAGTTCGACTGCGTCCACGCCGTCCTTGCGGCAGGAAAGCGCCAAGGTCACTTGCCCGCGCAGGCTGCGTGCGGCGAGGTCAGGCTCCAATTCCAGTCGGATGTGGCCGATGGCGACCGGACAGTCAGGGGCGAAGTGGGTTTGCGTGCCGGGAGTCACGAAGGGTCTTGGCATGGCTATACTTTCGCGGACGTTACCTTGTGCTTGGGTTGGCGCGCAACGGTGGATCTCCGTCGGGTCGGGCGTGGTGTGGGGAAGTCGAACCAGGTGCGAACGTCGAGGTCGAATCCGACCCCGTGCATGAAATTGTAGACCGCGCGCCGAAGCCCGTCGCCGAAAAGCGCCGGGTCGCCGCGCCCGGGCTCGTCGAACGGGATTTCGTTGCGAGAAAAGGCGCTTTCGCGATCGTCGAGGATGCGCAGACGCAGCTTGCTGGCGTCGCGGAAGGCTGGGCTGTGCGCGGTGAGCGCGAACCTGTGCCAGTAGGCCGACTGTAGCCAGCCGCGCTGAAACAGGCCGCGCACGTAGTCGAGGGCGTCGACGACCTCTTGCGCGGTCTCGGTGGGGTAGCCGTACATCAGATAGGCGTGGACCAGGATCCCGGCGCCGGAAAGCGCGCGCATGGCAGCCGCGGCCTGCGCTGTGGTGACGCCCTTGTCCATCAGGGCGAGCAGGCGATCGTGCGCGCATTCGAGCCCGCCGCTCATGGCCAGGCAGCCGGACTCGGCCAAGAGCTTGCAAAGCTCGGGGGCGAATTGCTTTTCGAAGCGAATGTTGGCCCACCAGTTTACGCGCAGGCCGCGGGCCAGGATTTCGCGCGCCAGGCCCCCTAGTAGCGCGGGCGGCGCGGCTTCGTCCACGAAGTGGAAACCGGAAAGCCCAGTGTCGCGCGTGGCCGTCACCATCCAGTCCACGATAGTCTTGGCCGGGGCCGGGTCGTAACGGCGGATGTAGTCGAGGGTTACGTCGCAAAACGCGCAGCGATGCCAGTAGCAACCATGCGCCAGGGTCAGCTTGATCCACGGCCGATCGGTCCACAGGCGGTGCATAGGATTGGGGCTTTCGGCCATGGCGATGTAGCCGGCGCTGGCCAGGGACGAGAAATCAGGCGCCGGACGATCGCGGTGGCGCAACATGGGCGCGGCCGGATCGTCGACGCTGACCACGCGGCCGTCGCGGCGGAGCTTGGTTCGCACCAGCGCCGGTGCCGCACCCGACGCGTGTTCCACGATTCGCAGCAATGGAATTTCGCCGTCGTCGTAGGTCACGTAGTCGAAGCTGTCGAACACACGCGGCTCGGAAAGCCCGCGCAGCTCGGTGTTGACGTAGCCGCCTCCCAGCACGGTGACGATGTTCGGCCGCTTGGTCTTGATCAAGGCCGCGATCCGAAACGCGCCGTAGAGCGCGCCCGGAAACGGTACGCTGAGCCCGACCAGGCTCGGCTCATGCTCGCGCAGGACGGCGTCGGCCAGCTCGTCGATCCAGCCGTCAAGCAAGGTTGGCTTCCGGCGCAGTGCCTGGGCAAGTCGGTCGAATCCGCCCACCTCCGCGGCCAGGTGCTCGGCGTAGCGTGCAAGCTCGAACTGCTCGTCGATGCCATCGCGAACTGCGTCCGCGATCTCGTCGAGGAAGATGCTCGCCCGGTGGCGAGCGACCAGGTCTTCCGCTTCGCGGTCCATGAGCCCGTCCAGCGCCCGAAAGCGTGGCCCCTCGGGTAGCTGCTTGGGCCGGGCCAGCCGTGCCGCGAGCTCGGGCGCGCGGCCTTGCAGAAGGCGAACCACATCCGAAACCACCGCAGCTATCTCTTCGGCGTGGCGAAGAAAGTGGCGAACCGACGGCGCTAGCTTGCGCTTGCCCGAATTTCGCCCAAGCGCCGCCGCGACTGCCGCCACGCCCGACGGCGAAAACAGGCGGAGCGCCAAGCCCAGCGACAGATCCGCCTGCGCGACCTCGTGCCCATGTTGGCGCAGAAACGCCGCCAGCGTGGGCACCGCCGGGTAGGCGGTGTTGAACTGCACCATGGGCGGCGTGATCAGAAGAGCGCGCATTGCGGAAAATAGATGATGCTACTGGAGGCCGCGTCTCACCACTTCCTCAGACTATTCGAGCAGCAGCCGGGCGCGGTCCACGTGGGTGACCAGAGGCGCCAACCGAGGGTCGGCCGAGAGTGCGTCGAGAAGCCCCTTGGCGGCCTGGGCATAGGCCGCGCGGTCGATCTGCCCCGCGAGCAGGCGGTAGCGCAGAAACAGAAACGCGGTCTGGGCCACGTCGGACAGGCAGTAGCCGCGCAGCGCCTCGATCTGGCCGGTGCGAAACAGGGCCTCCACTTGGCTGCCATCCACGCCGTCTTTTCCCGGTAACCCGATCAAACGCGCGGCTCCATGCAGCGACGTCATTCGCGTCGCGCCGTGGTCGGCCAGGATGTCGCACAGGTCGATGTGGTTGGCGGTGCTGTAGCGGTAGCGATAGCCCTGCTTGCGGTAGTACCAGGGCGCCGAAACCCCATAGCGCAGGCTGCGCAACATCAGCACCGGCAGGTCGAAGCCGCGCCCGTTCCAGGTCACCAGCGTGGGCTCCCACTTGCTTACGAACTCGGCGAAGTCGGTCAGCATGCCGCCTTCGTCCTTGCCTTCGCCGATGGTGCCGGCTTTCTTGCAAACCAGGTTTTCATCGAGCCACATCACGCCGATCACCACGGGCTTGCAGGCGAAGATCGGTGGGAAGGTGCGTTCGGTGCCGGGGCTGGGCTGGGCGGGCGAATACAGATCTGGGTCGGGGACGGTTTCGATATCGAGCACGAGGAAGGTCGGCATGGCGGCGTAGCTATTCTACGCTAGCCCGCATCATTCACCACGATTCGGGCACTGACCGGGTTATCGAACAGCGTTTGCTCGCGACATAGGCGCCATTCCCTCCCGCGAAGCTTCGCTGCAAGAAAAGCTGGCAGGCTCCGCACGCGCAGGGGCGGCCCTTTCCGCCCATTCAAGGTGCGGGGGCCCACGAGTCGGGGTAGTGTCTTTGGTAGCACCATGATCGAGGACCGCAGAGGCGGCGCCACGGGCGCGCCGGAAGTCGGACCCAGGCGGTCCTTGATGCACGTGCGCGCGGCGCAGCTTCGCGCCCGGGCACTCCGCTGGGCCATCGGCAAGTCGGCCCTCGGATCGGTGTTTCTGATCGGCGCCCTGACCTACGCCCTTTCGCCGCAGCGGCACAGCGAACTAAGCCGCTTGTGGATCGACTTCTTGCTCATGCTCTCGACGCTCAACGTGGGCTTGGGGCTGCGCACATTCTCTCGAGCTCGCCGGCGGGCCGCGCGCTACTGGCCCATCGCGACTGCACTGTGGGGAATTCTATCCGTGGTGCTGGTCTACTTCCTGATGAAGCGTTGAGTTGAGGCTAAGCTAAATCAGCGTTCATGATTCCGGAACATCGATGGTCTTGGCCAATTCAAAGACCAACTTTGACGGTCCCCAAAGGGAGAGGGCTAGCGAGCTGGCTCAGAGAGAATCCTGGAATGTCGATGGATCTCTCGGAAAAGGAGCCTGATCCGGAATCACGAACGGTGATTTAGGGCCTGTCCCCAAATTCAGGCCAGCCATACTCGCACCGCAGCGAAGAGAATGAAACCGAGGAAATTCGTGGAGGTCTTGTCGTAGCGGGTGGCCACACGCCGGTACCGCTTTATCTTGCAGAAGAAGTTCTCGACGAAGTGCCGAGTCCGGTAGAGCTTGAGACTGAACTGGCGCTTGTCGTTCCGATTCGATTTCGGCGGGATCACGACTTTCATGCCTCGCTGTTGGATCGCGTCGACGACGGCATTCGAGTCGTAGCCCTTGTCGGCGATGAAGCTCTTGCCCTGCGCCGCCGCTATGAGCGTCGGGGCTTCGGTGACGTCGTGGATGTTCCCCGCCGTG
>Ga0265314_10000101_pt1 | contig 129229 bp, 144 predicted proteins | sample 4126metaG_FD_203106 | JGI IMG/M metagenome (GOLD analysis project Ga0265314, IMG submission 203106) | Rhizosphere microbial communities from Carex aquatilis grown in University of Washington, Seatle, WA, United States - 4-1-26 metaG | ecosystem: Host-associated > Plants > Roots > Rhizosphere... | reverse complement strand
GATGGCGATAATCTTTCATCGACGTTCCTCCACTATGCGTTTAAAGGTTCGGTAATGATCATCACTGTAGAAACACTCGGGTGCGACACCGCATACGATGCGCCGAGCACCCCGATTATGGGCGCCCGGCGTCTTTACCGTGTATTCGTGGTAATAGCCGCGCGGCTGTTGTGGCAGGGCATGTTCATAATTACCGAACACAACACCGTCACGCGGATAGGGGTATGGGCCGTTGCGCTTGATGAGGCGCAGGGTGTCTTGTGCTTCAGAAGGAAGTTCGGAGACGGTGATCGCTGAGGTGGCTACAGCCTCATGCGGGTGATGGCTGCGCGCCTGCGCGAACGGCAAGCACAGCAGCAAGCCCAACAGCAGCAGCCACCGTGCATGCATCGCGCATCGCATGTTTATTCCTTGGACGCCTCAGTCGCTGCGGGTTGGCGCAGACGGATGTGCAGTTCACGCAACTGCTTCTCATCCACTGGCGACGGTGCCTGGGTCAGCAGACATTGCGCGCGCTGCGTCTTGGGGAAAGCGATCACATCGCGTATGGATTCGGAACCGGTCATCATGGTGACGATGCGATCCAGACCGAAGGCCAGGCCGCCGTGCGGGGGCGCGCCGTATTGCAGTGCATCCAGAAGGAAGCCGAACTTTTGTTGCGCTTCTTCCGCGCCGATGTTGAGTGCGCGGAACACCTGGCTCTGCACCGCTTCCTTGTGGATACGCACCGAACCACCACCGATCTCGGAGCCGTTCAGGGCGAGGTCATAGGCCTTGGCCAGGCACTTGCCGGGATCGCTTTCCAGCATGGAAAGGTGCTCGTCCTTGGGTGCGGTGAACGGGTGATGGCACGCGTTCCAGCGTTTGGCTTCGTCGTCGTATTCGAACATGGGGAAGTCCACCACCCACAGCGGCTCCCAGGCCTTGCCGTTGGTGTAGCCTTTTTCGTGGCCGATCTTGACGCGCAATGCGCCCAGTGCATCGTTGACGATCTTGGCCTTGTCGGCACCGAAGAAGATTATGTCGCCGTTTTGCGCACCGGTACGGGTGATGATGGTCTTCAATGCGACTTCGTTCAGGTTCTTGACGATGGGCGATTGCAGACCGGTCTCGTTCAGCTGCGTGATGTCGTTGACCTTGATGTAGGCCAGCCCCTTGGCACCGTAGATGGTGACGAACTTGGTGTAATCGTCGATCTCGCCGCGCGAGAACGTACCCCCGTTCGGCACGCGCAACGCGGCCACGCGGCCATTCTCTGAGTTGGCAACGCCCGAGAAAACCTTGAACGCCACATCCTTCACTGCATCGGTGACATCGGTGATCTCCAGTGTCACGCGCAAGTCCGGCTTGTCCGAACCATAACGATTCATGGCTTCCGCATAGCTCAAGCGCGGGAACGGGTTGGGCAGCGCCACGTTCAACACTTCCTTGAACACGGTGCGGATCATCTCTTCCATCAACTCCATGATCTTTTCTTCGCCCAGGAAAGAGGTCTCGATATCCACCTGGGTGAATTCGGGCTGGCGGTCGGCGCGCAGGTCTTCGTCGCGGAAACATTTTGTGATCTGGTAGTAACGGTCGTAGCCCGCCACCATCAACAATTGCTTGAACAGTTGCGGCGACTGCGGCAACGCAAAGAATTCGCCGGCGTTAACGCGCGACGGCACGAGGTAATCGCGTGCGCCTTCGGGCGTGGACTTGGTCAGCATCGGCGTCTCGATGTCGATGAAACCCTTGTCGTCCAGATAGCGGCGGAAAGCGCGCGCGGTCTGGTACCGCAACACCATGTTTTTTTGCATCTGCGGACGGCGCAGATCGATCACGCGGTGCGTGAGGCGCACGTTCTCGGACAGGTTCTCGTCGTCCAGCTGGAACGGCGGTGTGACGGAGACGTTCAACACTTCGATCTCGTGGCACAGTAGCTCGATCTCGCCGCTGGGTATGTTCTTGTTCTCTGTCCCTTCGGGACGGCGGCGCACACGACCGGTTACCTTGAGCACGAACTCGTTGCGCACCGATTCGGCGATGGCAAACATGTCGGCGCGATCCGGATCGCATACCACTTGCGCCAGTCCTTCGCGGTCGCGCAGGTCGATGAAGATCACCCCGCCGTGGTCGCGGCGGCGATGCGCCCAGCCGCATAATGTAACGGTCTGGCCGAGGTTGTTAACGTTGAGTTGTCCGCAATAATGAGTTCGCATAAGGGTTCAGTTCAGATGGATCGAAAATACAAAAGGGAAGTTACTTGTTGGGTTCGGACAGTTTGGCAACCGCTTCCGGCGTGGTCACTACTCCCATCGAGATGATGGCCTTGAAAGCGGCATCCACGCTGATATCCAGCTCGACAGTCTCGGATCTTTTCACATAGAAATAAAAGCCGTTCACTGGGCTGGGGGTGGTCGGTACGAACACACCGACGTATTCTTCGCCTGCCAGCACACGCGTCACTTCGCCCGGCACGCTGGTCTGGAACGCCAATGACCATGCGTCAGGATGCGGGTAACGCACCAGCAACACTTTGCCGAAAGCGCTGCCGTTCTCCGATAGCAAAGTATCGCTGACTTGTTTGACGCTGTTGTAGATGGCGTTGACAAAAGGAATGCGGCGCAACATGCCATCCCAATAACTCAACAGACGCTGACCAAACACATTGCGCACCAACAAGCCGGTAGAAAGGACGATTCCTGCGGTAAGGATCACGCCCATCCCGGGAATACGCCAAGCCTCGGGCAACAGCAACAGTGACTGGTCCATCGTATTGATGGTCAGCTTCAGTACCCACAGGGTGATGCCCAGCGGGATCCACACCAGCAAGCCTGTCAGCAGGTATTTTTTCACGAATGAGTACCAGCAGCCGGACAGGATGCGCAGGCAGAAGGCTCGCACGCAGCCGGTTTGCTCTTGAAATCGGTCGCGTAGTACCCGCTACCTTTGAGCTGGAAGCCGGCCGCACTGATCTGTTTGGTGAAAGTATCTTTGCCGCATTCCGTGCATTGTGTCAGCGGCGCATCGCTGAACTTTTGCATCACGTCCTTTTGTGCGCCACAACTGCTGCAATGATATTCGTAGATAGGCATGTTCCGTTCCTGTCGGTATTGTCCGAAAGGCGCGCATTATAGCAAACCAAGGGGGAGTGTCAGGGAGGCGTCACAACAAATTCACGGCAGATGCCGCCGGGACAAGCAGATCAGCCGCGGCAAGCAACCGCTGCCCTACTGGATGGTCCTTCCTGCGCATGCGTCTGCATGGAAAACAGGCCATACACTACAAAAAAAATCAGCCACAGCCAGATCGGTTTCATGTGTCGTCCTTTCGGTTGGTTTCCGCACCAACGGGAATCCCCAAGCCGACCTTTCGCAACAATTATGCCGGGCTACCCGCCCAGGCCAGAAGCCTCTGGAACAGGACTTTTCAGGCTAGCCTCGCGAAAACCCCCATGAACGCCGACGACGACGGGTCAGCAGTTGACGACTCATTGACATTTCACCACATCGCATACAGGGTCTAATTATTCACACTTGACCACGTACCGGACGCGATCCCGTCCAGCGTCCAGTCACCGATCGCATAGCGGATCAGACGCAAGGTCGGGAAACCGACTGCGGCCGTCATGCGCCGCACCTGGCGGTTCCTTCCCTCATGGATGGAGAGGGATAGCCAGCTGGTGGGGATCTCTTTGCGAAAGCGAACCGGCGGATCGCGCGGCCAAAGAGCTGTCGGTTCATTCATTAACTGAACTTCTGCCGGCAAGGTCGGCCCGTCCTTGAGGCGCACACCGTCACGCAAGGACTTCAGCGCTGCGGTATCAGGAATGCCTTCCACCTGTACCCAATAGGTCTTGGGCAATTTATGTTTCGGGTCGGTGATGCTGTGCTGCAACTTACCGTCGTCGGTAAGCAGCAACAAGCCCTCGCTATCTGTATCCAGACGACCTGCGGGATAAACATCAGGAACGGCGATATAATCTGCCAGCGTCGGGTGCATCCCGTCGCGGCTGAATTGGCAAATCACGCCATAAGGCTTGTTGAACAACAGGATGCGATTCATCTCAATTTTTCGACACTTACAGGAACACACATGACTACCCCCAAGATCATCTATACCCTGACCGATGAGGCACCCAGACTCGCTACTTACTCCCTGCTTCCCATCATACAGGCCTTCACCAAGGCAGCTGGCGTCACCGTCGAGACGAGCGACATCTCGCTCGCCGGACGCATACTCGCGAACTTCCCGGAGAATCTGACCGCGGCTCAAAAGGTCGGCGACTGCCTGGCCGAACTGGGCGCGCTGACGCTGAAGCCGGAAGCAAACATCATCAAGCTGCCGAATATTAGCGCATCGATCCCGCAATTGAAGGCGGCGATCAAGGAATTGCAGTCCCAGGGTTATAAAGTCCCCGACTATCCTGAAGATGCCAAGACGGACGCCGAAAAAGAGATCAAGACACGTTACGGAAAAGTGCTCGGCAGTGCGGTTAATCCGGTACTGCGCGAAGGCAATTCCGACCGACGCGCTGCTGCCTCGGTCAAGCAATATGCTCGCAAGCATCCGCACCGCATGGGTAAATGGGAGAAAACCTCCAAGACCCGCGTTGCACACATGACCAGCGGCGATTTCTATGGCAGCGAAAAATCCCTGACGGTGCCGGAAGCCACCAGCACCCGCATCGAATTCGTGGGCAAGGACGGCAAAGTCACCGTGCTCAAGGACAAGCTGGCACTCAAGGCGGGCGAAGTGATAGATGCCGCCGTGATGAGCCGTCGCGCATTGCGCAAGTTCTACGCAGAACAGATCGACGCAGCGAAGAAAGAGGATGTATTGCTGTCACTGCACCTCAAGGCCACCATGATGAAGGTGTCCGACCCGATCATGTTCGGACATGCCGTCTCTGTGTTCTTCCAGAAGGTATTCGACAAGCACGGTGCTCTGCTCAAGGAACTGAAGGTAAACATCAATAACGGCTTCGGCGACCTGGAAGCGAAAGTGTTCGCATTGCCGGAAGCCAAACGCGCCACCATCGTGGCCGACATCGCCGACTGTTTCAGGCACCAACCGCCGCTGGCGATGGTGAATTCCGACAAGGGCATCACCAACCTGCACGTCCCGTCCGACGTGATCGTCGATGCCTCCATGCCACCGATGATCCGCGATGGTGGCAAGATGTGGGGTGCCGACGGCAAAGCCTACGACACGCTGGCCATGATCCCGGACCGCTGCTATGCGGGCATATACGAAGCCACGGTCGAGGATTGCAAGAAGAACGGCGCACTCGATCCCGCCACCATGGGCTCGGTGCCGAACGTCGGCCTGATGGCACAAAAAGCCGAAGAATACGGCTCGCATGACAAGACCTTTGAGATCGCCGCTGACGGCGTAGTGCGCATCGTCGATACCGCCGGGAAAGTTCTGTTGCAGCTGCAAGTCGAGCCGGGTGACATCTTCCGTGCCTGCCAAGCCAAGGATGCACCCATTCAAGACTGGGTAAAACTCGCGGTCACGCGTGCGCGTTTGAGCAACACACCCGCCATCTTCTGGCTAGACAAGAATCGCGCTCATGATGCTCAGATCATCGCCAAGGTCGAGAAGTACCTCAAGAATCACGACACCAGCGGGCTGGACATCAAGATCATGGAACCGGCAGACGCCTGCCGCGCAACGCTTGCGCGTGCACGTCAGGGTAAAGACACCATCTCTGTCACCGGCAACGTGTTGCGCGATTACCTCACCGACCTGTTCCCCATCCTGGAACTCAACACCAGCGCCAAGATGCTTTCCATCGTTCCTCTGATGAATGGCGGAGGAATGTTCGAGACCGGTGCCGGCGGCTCGGCGCCAAAACATGTGCAGCAATTCCAGCAGGAAGGCTACTTGCGCTGGGATTCGTTGGGAGAGTTTCTGGCGCTGGGCGTATCGCTGGAGCATCTGGCGCAGACGTTTAAGAACGACAAGGCACAAGTGCTGGCGGACGCGCTGGATCAGGCCAATGCCAAGATACTCGACAACGACAAGTCGCCCGCCCGCAAGGTCGGCGAGATCGACAATCGAGGCAGCCATTTCTACCTGGCACTTTATTGGGCACAGGCGCTCGCCGCGCAAAGCAAGGACAAGGAGATACAGGCGCGCTTTGCACCATTGGCCAAAGCATTGACGGACAATGCAGCAAAGATTGATGCGGAACTGATCGCCGCACAGGGCAAGCCGGTCGATATGGGTGGTTATTACAATCCGGATTTCGACAAGACTTCCAAGTCGATGCGCCCAAGCGCAACGTTCAATGCAGTGTTGAGCGCGATTTAAACGATCAGGCCGCACGCTTTCAAGCGTGCGGCTTGACTGACAAGCAAACAACAAGCCCGACGTTTTAGCATCGGGCTTGTTGTTTCATGGTGATTTTTTCAATGACAGAATATAACGCAGCAATGCCCTGATCTCTTTCTGGGTGGCAGGTGGTGATTGTGAAGGCATCGCTTCCTCCCCCCAGTGCCCGCCTCCGCCCTCGGAAACTTTTTTAACCAGTTTTTCCTCCATATCTGCCTTGCCTGCATAGGCTGCCGCCACGTCCTTATAGGCAGGTCCGACGACCTTGTGATCTATTGCATGGCAGAACAGGCAGTTGTTCTTTGTTGCCAGCGCAAACCATTCCGTATCGGATAGCAAACCGGTTTGCTCTGCTGGCACCGCGCTCTCTGCCCACGCCGGACTCAGGGATGCACATACTACAAGGCCGCATAGCCAAATGACGATTCGCACAGCAAAACTCCATTTCAGGAAGGGACCACAAACTGCTCGGCACATGATATTCCCTGTAGAACAAAACAAAAAGCCCGCCACTTGCGTGGCGGGCTTTTTTGCAACACAAACGGCGATTAACCCGCTTGGATGTTGGAGGCTTGCTTGCCCTTCGGGCCTTGCACTACTTCGAAAGTCACTTTCTGACCTTCTTTGAGCGACTTGAAACCGCTCATGTTGATTGCTGAGAAATGTGCGAACAAATCTTCGCTGCCGTCATCGGGAGTGATGAAACCGAAACCCTTTGCATCGTTGAACCACTTTACAGTACCGTTTGCCATGCTTTGCTTCCTTACAAAAAACGACGGGTGGACTCCCGTCAAATTGTTTGAATTCCAAGATCGCAAATGGGACCGCACATGGCAAAACCAGCACTAGCAGATACTTTAATTCAAACACCCGCGCGCTTTTTACCCCACTTGAACTCGCACCGTCAAGGGTTAATTGCAAATATTTTTCAGAACAGGCTTGAAAAAGCCGCGCTAATCATCAAATATGAAGACACACATAATGTGACAATGACCGAAATGGCAACCAAGCAAGAGAACGTAAACCTGCTGGAACGCAGCAAAACCAAGCCTCCCAAGATGTACAGGGTAGTTCTGCTGAATGATGATTTCACCACGATGGAGTTCGTCATTGAGGTCTTGCAGGCGTTTTTTTCGATGGGCATGGAACAAGCGACGCGGGTCATGCTCCAAATACATACCGAGGGTTCTGCCATATGCGGGGTGTATCCTAAGGACATAGCAGAAACCAAGGTCTCACGAGTGATGGAGTTTGCAAAGCAGCACGGGCATCCGTTACGATGCCACACAGAGGAAAACTAAATGATCGCGCAAGAACTGGAAGTCAGCCTGCACTTGGCATTTGTCGAAGCCCGCCAAAAGCGGCATGAGTTCATCACTGTCGAGCACCTGTTGCTGGCGATGCTGGATAACCCCTCGGCAGCCCACGTGTTGCGTGCCTGCGGCGCGGACATCGAAGAGTTGCGCGCCGTGCTGGTACAGCACATCGAGTCACATACGCCGCGCGTTCCAGGCACATCGGAGGTGGATACCCAGCCTACGGTCGGTTTCCAGCGCGTGATCCAGCGCGCCATCCTGCATGTCCAGTCCACCAATAAGAAGGAAGTGACGGGGGCGAACATCCTCGTCGCGCTTTTCGGAGAGAAGGAATCGCATGCGGTGTACTTCCTCAACCAGCGCGCTATCACCCGTCTCGACGTGGTGAATTACATCGCGCATGGCATCAACAAGACTGCGGAGGCGCAATCGGCCGCCCAAAAGACTGCAAATGAAACCGAAGAGGAACAGGAAAACAAAGGCGATAGCGCACTCAAGAACTACACGCTGGATCTGAACGCGCATGCGCTTGCCGGCAAGGTTGACCCCCTCATCGGACGCGAAACTGAACTGGAACGCGTCATCCAGACGCTGTGCCGCCGTCGCAAGAACAATCCGCTGCTGGTGGGCGAAGCGGGTGTGGGCAAGACAGCCATCGCTGAAGGATTGGCGCGCCGCATCACCGAAGGAGAAGTGCCGGACATCCTCAAGGATGCACATGTCTATGCTTTGGACATGGGATCGTTGCTGGCCGGCACCAAATATCGCGGTGACTTTGAACAACGCCTGAAAGCAGTGCTAAAAGAACTGAAGGACGCACCGCATGCCGTGCTGTTCATCGACGAGATACATACCCTCATCGGTGCGGGCGCAGCTTCCGGTGGCACCATGGACGCTTCCAACCTGCTCAAACCCGCTTTGTCCAGCGGACAACTGAAATGCATTGGCGCGACCACCTATCAGGAATATCGCGGCATCTTTGAGAAAGACTCCGCGCTTTCGCGCCGTTTCCAGAAGATCGACGTGTCCGAGCCTTCGGTGGAACAGACCATCGAGATCCTGAAAGGTCTGAAGTCTCGCTTCGAGGAACACCACAGTATCAAGTACAGCTCTGCAGCCCTCACCAGCGCCGCAGAGCTTTCTTCGCGCTTCATCAACGACCGCCATCTGCCGGACAAAGCCATCGACGTGCTGGATGAAGCCGGGGCGGCACAACGCATCCTGCCCAAGTCCAAACAAAAGAAGGTGGTGGGCAAGCACGAGATCGAAGAGATCATCGCCAAGATCGCCCGCATCCCGACACGCACCGTATCGCACGATGATCGCAATGCACTGAAGAATCTGGATCGCGATCTGAAAACCACAGTGTTCGGTCAGGACAAAGCCATCGACACGCTGGCACGCGCCATCAAGATGTCGCGCAGCGGCCTCGGCAACCCGCAGAAACCCATCGGCAGCTTCCTGTTCTCCGGCCCCACCGGCGTCGGCAAGACCGAGGTGGCGCGCCAGCTCGCTTACATCATGGGCATGCCGATACACCGCTTCGACATGTCGGAATACATGGAACGCCATGCCGTATCGCGCCTGATCGGCGCGCCACCCGGCTATGTCGGTTTCGACCAAGGCGGCCTGCTCACTGAAGCCATCAGTAAGCAACCTCATTGCGTATTACTGCTGGATGAGATCGAGAAGGCGCATCCGGATATCTTCAACATCCTGCTGCAAGTGATGGATCACGGCACGCTCACCGACAACAACGGGCGCAAGGCAGACTTCCGCAACGTCGTCATCATCATGACCACCAATGCGGGTGCCGAAGCGCTTAACAAGAGCGGCATGGGCTTTACCAAGACCTCCTCTGCGGGTGACGAGATGGCGGACATCAAGAAGATGTTCACACCGGAATTCCGCAACCGCCTGGATGCCATCGTCTCCTTCGCCTCGCTTTCGAAGGAAGTCATCCTGCGCGTGGTGGACAAGTTCCTCATGCAATTGGAAGAACAACTGCACGAGAAGAAAGTGGACGCGATCTTCACCGACGCGCTCAAGGGCCACCTCGCCGAAAATGGCTTCGACCCGCTGATGGGCGCCCGCCCGATGGCACGGTTGATCCAGGACACCATCCGCTCCGCGCTGGCCGACGAACTGCTATTCGGCAAGTTGGCGAACGGCGGCAAGGTCACCGTGGATGTGAAGGATGGCAAGGTGGTGCTGGAATTTGAGGAAGAGCCTGTCACTGTCTAGTTCCATTTACCGGGGGAGGTTTGCACCATCTCCCACCGGCCCCCTCCACTTCGGTTCGCTTGTCGCCGCCGTAGGCAGTTATCTAGACGCAAAACATCATCACGGCATCTGGCTGGTGCGCATGGAAGACCTCGATACGCCGCGTTGCGTGCCGGGAGCGGCAGACGACATTCTGCGCACGCTGGAGGCGTTCGGGCTGCATAGCGATGAGCCCATCCTGTACCAGAGCCAGCGTTCTACCGCATACGAAGAAATATTACTCAAACTGCAAACCACCGATATGGTGTATCCGTGCTGCTGCACACGCAAGGAGATCGCAGACTCGGCAGTGTATGGTATCGAAGGGCCGATCTATCCAGGTACTTGCCGCAAGGGCATCCCGTCAGGTCGTGAAGAACGGGCTTGGCGGCTACGCACGAACAGACAGACGATCAAATTCGACGACGCACTGCAAGGCCACATCAAGCAGGTTCTTGAAACCGAGATCGGCGACTTCGTAGTGAAGCGTGCCGACGGCCTGTTCGCCTATCAACTCGCGGTGGTGGTGGACGATGCCTTCCAGAACATCACGCATATCGCCCGTGGTGCTGACCTGCTCGCTTCCACGCCGCGCCAGATCCATCTGCAACACCTGCTGGGCCTGTCCACGCCGCATTACATGCACTTTCCTGTCGCAGTGAACGAAGCGGGCGAGAAATTGAGCAAACAGACGCTGGCTGCTCCAGTGGATGTCTCACACCCGGCCAGAACACTGCTGCATGTGCTGGAGTTCCTGCAACAGCGCCCCCCTGCCAGCCTGGCGAAAGCCGATGTAAAGATGGTGCTGGATTGGGCTATCGCGAATTGGGATGCCGCCAAGATGATGGGAATCAGGACACAACCAACAACTTCAAAAGCCCCCCCACACCAGCCCATAGGGAAAGGGAGTGTTTAGTTCGTTGCCCGACGATGCTTGATGTATTCGCGGATGGCCGGAATGAACGAGACGAAAACAATGCTGATGATCATCAAAGTGAGGTTGTTTTTGATGATGGGAATGTTGCCGAAGAAGTAGCCCGCCAAAATGAGGCTGCCTATCCATGCCAGACTGCCCAGCGCGCTGAACATCAGGAACAGGCGGTAGCTCATGGTGCCGATGCCGGCGACAAACGGGGCGAAGGTACGGATGATGGGCAGGAAGCGCGCAAAGATGATGGTCTTACCGCCATGCTTCTCGAAAAACTGGTGGGTCTTCTCAAGGTGCTCGTGCTTGATGAAGCGCTGACCACTGCCATTGAGAAGGCGTAGCCCGAGCAGACGTCCGATCCAGTAGTTGGTGTTGTCACCGCTGAATGCGGCGAACATCAACAGTGGCAGCAGGATTTGCAGCTCCAGCGACCCCATCCCGCACAATGCTCCGGTCACAAACAAAAGCGAATCGCCCGGCAGGAAAGGCGCGATTACCAGCCCGGTTTCGGCAAAGATGACGGCAAACAGAATGGCATATATCCACATGCCATATTGCTGCACCCACACCAGCAGATGCGCATCCAGATGCAAAATGATGTCGAGCAAGCCAGTTACTCGCTTACGGTAGCACTTCTTCGGCTTCAACCTTCTCCGGCTTGATGAAGTCTTCGCGCGACACGCCGAACATCATCAGTAGAGGGCTGGCAACCAGCACCGAAGAATAGATACTGAACAGAATGCCGATGGTCAGCGCCAGCGCAAAGTAATGCAGGGTCTCGCCTCCCAGAAACAGCATGGAAGTCACCATCATCTGCGTACAAGCGTGGGTGATGATGGTGCGCGACATGGTGCGGGTGATGGCGTTGTCGATGATCTCGGCGACCTCGGTCTTGCGCATCTTGCGGAAGTTTTCACGGATCCGGTCGAACACCACCACGGATTCGTTCACCGAGTAGCCCAATACAGCCAGTACCGCTGCCAGTACCGAGAGTGAGAACTCCCACTGGAAGAAGGCGAAGAAGCCGAGGATGATGACTACGTCATGCAAGTTGGCGATGATCGCCGCCAGACCGAATTTCCATTCGAAACGCATCCACAGGTAACCGACGATGCCCAGGGATACCAACAGCAACGCCATGGAGCCGTTCTCGACCAGATCCTTGCCGACCTGAGGCCCGACGAACTCGACACGCCTCAATTCTGCCGTGCTGTCTTGCTGATGCAGGGTCTCCAACACCTGCTCTGAGAGCTTCGAACCGACCTTGTTCTGCTTGAGCGGAATTTGAATCAACACATCCTTGCTGGAGCCGAAGTTCTGCACCTGTGCATCGTTCAAACCGATCGTACCCAGTTGAGTGCGTACTTTATCGAGGTCGACTGATTGTGCGTAATGCACTTCCAGCACCGTACCGCCGGTGAAGTCGACACCGAAGTTCAGTCCCTTGGTCGCCAGAAAGAACACCGCGAACAGGAACGTCACCAGCGAGATGGTCGTGGTGTAATGACCATAGCTCATGAACGGGATGTCTTTTTTGATACGGAAAAATTCCATTGTCGTATTCCCTTAGCCTATGGAGACTTTGTTCAGACGCGCTTTGCGCCCATAGAACAGATTGACCAGCGCACGCGAGACCAGCACCGAACTGAACATCGAAGTCATGATGCCCAGACACAGCACCACGGCAAAGCCTTTGATCGGACCGGAGCCGAACATGAACAGCGCGACACCGGCGATCAGGGTCGTGATGTTGGAGTCCAGAATGGTAGCGAATGCATTCTCGTAGCCCGCATGGATCGCGGCTTGCGGCGGTACGCCGTTGCGCAGTTCCTCGCGGATGCGTTCGTTGATCAGCACGTTGGAGTCGATCGCCATACCCAGTGTCAGCGCGATACCCGCCATGCCGGGCAGGGTGAGCGTGGCCTGCAGCATGGACAGCAAGGCCACCAGCAACAACAGGTTAGCCAGCAGCGCCAGCACCGAGATCGTACCGAACATCAAATAGTAGATAGCCATGAAGATGGCGATGGCGACAAAACCGATCTTGGTGGAATCGAAGCCGCGCTTGATGTTATCCGCACCCAGGCTGGGGCCGACGGTACGTTCCTCGATGATCTCCATCGGCGCTGCCAGCGCACCGGCACGCAGCAACAGCGCTGTATCCTTGGATTCCTCGGTATTCATCTTGCCGCTGATCTGTACGCGCCCGCCACCGATCTCTTCGCGGATCACGGGAGCTGTGACGATCTCGCCCTTGCCTTTCTCGAACAGGATGATGGCCATGCGTTTGCCGACGTTCTCACGCGTCGCTTCCTTGAACTTGCGCGCACCGACCGCATCCAGGTTGATGTGCACGGCTGGTTCGTTGTTGCGGCTGTCGAATCCGGGCTGCGCATCATTGATGCGCTCGCCGGTCAGGATCACGCTCTTCTTCACCAGCAACTGCCTGCCATCGCGATCCTTGAAAATCTCTGTGCCGAACGGCGCGGTTCCGCCCATGCCGATCTGGTGCTCTTCATCCACCATGCGCACTTCCAGTGTGGCGGTGCGGCCCAGAATATCCTTGGCGCGCGCAGTGTCCTGCACGCCGGGCAATTGCACCACGATGCGGTCCGTACCCTGCTGCTGGATCACCGGCTCTGCAACACCCAGTTCGTTGACGCGGTTGCGCAGCGTGATGAGGTTCTGCTGCACTGCAGATTCCTGGATGCGGATCTGCTCTTGTTGCTTGAGCCGCCCGAGCAGCAGGAACTCGCCGCCCTCTTCACGCGTGGAGAATTCCAGTCCGCCGAAACGCTGTTTGAGTTCAGCCTCGCCTTTGCTGCGTGCATCGGCATCGCGGAACTTGGTGGTGACCACGCTCGACTCACGGCTTACGCCGGAATAGATGATGTTCGCCTCGCGCAGGGAGCTGCGTATATCGCTGGAGGCAGATTCCAGAGCCTTATCCAGCGCGCCTTTCATATCGATCTGCATCAGGAAGTGCACGCCGCCGCGCAGATCAAGACCCAGATACATCGGCAGTGCATTCATGCCGGTCAGCCAACTTGGCGACCGTGAAAGCAGGTTCAGCGCCACCACGTAGTCGTCACCCAACTGCGCATGCAAGGCGTCTTTCGCCTTGAGTTGCGTATCGGTATCGGCAAAACGCGCTTTGACGCTGGTCGTGTCCAGCGCTACCGCTTCGGGAACCAGTTGCGCCGCCTTCAGCGTATCTTCGACACGTGCCATCAATGCCGCATCCGCCTTGAGGCTGGAGCGCAACGGCAGCACCTGCACAGCGGGAGATTCGCCGTAGAAGTTGGGCAGCGTAAAGATCAGACCCAGCGCAAGCGCGCTCAGGATCAGCAGGTATTTCCACAGCGGGTAGCGATTCATTGCGGCACCTTGTACAGCGTGAAAAATTAGAGGGACTTGATCGTGCCCTTGGGCAGAACATTCTGGATGGCAGCCTTTTGCACCTGGATGACAACATTGTCGGCGATCTCTATCGCTGCATTGTCATCCCCCACCTTGGACACCTTGCCGAGAATGCCGCCCGCAGTGATTACTTCATCACCTTTTTGCAGCGCCTCCATCAAGGCTTTATGTTCCTTGGCACGCTTCTGCTGCGGACGCAGCACGAGGAAATAAAACACCGCCAGCAAGGCGACCAAGGGCAGGAATTGCATAATGCCTCCGTCCTGAGACGCGGGAGTGACACCGTCGGCATAGGCGTTGCTGATGAACAATTGGCTGATCGAGATCATGACTATCCTTTCAAAGATTGGGGTCGAAAAATCAAAGGCGCGCATTCTAACATGGAAGGCATGACCGTTTGGCTACGCGCCAGAAGCCATATCAGGGCGAAGACTTGAATATCAAGTGCAGAGACGAACTCAAGGGGAAACGGACTTTCCACTCATTCCTGCGCGCGCATGATGGAAAGCCGCCCGGAACTCGGCAAAGCGCCCTGCTTCAATGGCTTTGCGGATATCGCTCATCAGTTCCTGGTAGTAATGCAGATTGTGGATGGAATTGAGGCGCGCGCCGAGGATCTCGTTGAGACGGTGCAAATGGTGCAGATAGGCGCGGCTGAAGTGGCGGCAGGTGTAGCAGGCGCACTGTTCGTCCAGCGGACGCGTATCCAGCCGGTATTGGGCATTCTTGATCCGCACATCGCCAAAGCGGGTAAACAGATGGCCGTTGCGCGCATTGCGCGTCGGCATCACGCAATCGAACATGTCGATGCCGTTGCCCACCGCCTCCACCAGGTCCTCCGGCGTGCCCACGCCCATCAGGTAGCGCGGCTTGTCAGTCGGCAATTGCGGCGCAGTGTGCTTGAGGATGCGCAGCATGTCTTCTTTGGGTTCACCCACCGACAAGCCGCCGATCGCGAATCCATCGAAATTAATATCCTTAAGACCCGCCAGCGATTCGTCGCGCAGATGCTCGTGCATACCGCCCTGTACGATGCCGAACAATGCATTGGTATTACCCTCGTGCGCTTTCTTGCTGCGCTCCGCCCAGCTCAGACTAAGGCGCATGGACACACCTGCCACCTGCTCGTCCGCCGGATACGGCGTGCATTCGTCGAAGATCATCACGATGTCGGAATTGAGCACCTTCTGAATGCGCATGGACTCTTCCGGCGACAGGAAGCACTTGTCGCCATTTACCGGCGACCTGAACTCCACACCGCCACCCGTAATCTTGCGTAGTGGTCCCAAGCTGAACACCTGAAAACCGCCGGAATCGGTCAGGATGGGGCCATCCCAGCCCATAAAGCGATGCAGGCCCCCGTGCGCCGCGATCACTTCCAGCCCCGGTCGCAGCCACAGGTGAAAGGTATTGCCGAGCACGATCTGCGCGCCCATGTCCTTCAGTTCCAGCGGCGACATGGCCTTGACCGTGCCATACGTGCCAACTGGCATGAAAGCAGGCGTTTCCAGCTTGCCGTGCGCCAAGTCCAGCGTGCCGCGACGAGCTGCACCCGAAGTATTATGCAAAGTGAATTTCATTGTTCTCTTTCGATCAGCATCGCATCGCCATAACTGAAGAATCGATATTCCTGTTCCACCGCATGGCGGTATGCGGCCAGCATCTTCTCCATGCCGCCGAAGGCGCACACCAGCATCAGCAGCGTGGAGCGCGGCAGGTGGAAGTTTGTCAGCAACACATCCACCACCTTGAAACGGTAACCGGGGGTGATGAATATCTGCGTCTCACCCGATCCTGCGACCAGTTCGCCGCCCGCCGCTGCGCTTTCCAGCGCGCGCAGACTGGTGGTTCCCACCGCAATCACACGCCCGCCTTTGGCTTTCGCCTGCTTGATGGCATCCAGCGTGGCCTGCGGGATGGTATAGCACTCGCTGTGCATGACATGTTCTTCGATGTTTTCGACGCGCACCGGCTTGAATGTGCCCGCACCGACATGCAAAGTCACATAGGCGATATCCACCTTTTTATCGAGCAAGGCCTGCAGCATGGTTTCGCCGAAATGCAGCCCAGCCGTGGGTGCGGCCACCGCACCCGGCTCACGGGCGAACACAGTCTGGTACCGCGTTTCATCCTCGGCCCCGGCGGCATGAGTAATATAAGGTGGCAAGGGCAAGTGCCCGTGCTGTTCCAGCAAAGTCGTCACCGGTTCAGCATCCTCGAAGCGCAAATGGAAGAACTCCCCCTCGCGTCCCAACACTTGAACCAGCAGTTTTCCTGCCAACAATAGTTGACTACCCGGCTTTGGCGTCTTGCTTACCCGCACCTGCGCCAACACCTCATGCTCATCCAGTACCCGCTCGACCAGCACTTCGACCTTGCCGCCGCTCTCTTTTTCACCGAACAAACGCGCCTTGAGCACGCGTGTATCGTTCAGAACCAGCAGATCATGCTCGCGCACCAGCTCGTGCAGATCGGCGAACTGGCTGTCTTTCAGCCCGGTCTTGCCAACTTGCAACAAGCGGCTCGCCCCCCGCTGTGCGGGCGGATGCTGCGCGATCAGGCGCTCGGGCAGAATGTAGTCAAAATCGTCGGTACGCATGAAAATCGGGACGGCAGGCGCAGAAAAGCGCGCATTGTAGTTGATGGCGACTGGTGTTTCATGGATAATTCGCGCCCTTCCCATGCCGGGGTGATGGAACTGGTAGACGTGCCGGACTCAAAATCCGGTGCCTGAAAGGGCGTGGGGGTTCGATTCCCCCCCCCGGCACCAAATTCGGGGAGCGTGTCAACGCGACATGAAGCAGCCGCGTTATTGCTTCCGACACGAGTAGTGTCATAAACGTTTATTAACTACTATATTGGAGTCTCACATGAAACTGTTGTCCACCCTGATTGCTGCTGTATTCGCTGTTGTTTCCTTCTCCGCCGTTGCTGCTGATGCAGCTCCTGCCAAGGCTGCTGCTCCTGCTGCTGCCGCTGCTCCTGCTGCTGCTCCTGCTGCTGCCAAGGAAGAAGCTAAGCCTGCCAAGAAAGCAAAGAAAGCAAAGAAAGCAAAGAAAGCAAAGAAGGCTGACGCAGCTGCCAAGTAATTTAGCTGCATCTGAGAAAGGCAGGGGCGACCCTGCCTTTTTTTGTTCCAAACCAGCTTCCCATGTCAACGGACATATAGTTCGCGCGTTAATTCCCGCGACACTGGTAGTGTCATAAACGTTTATCAACTTACTTTAAGAACTGGAGTTCCATTATGAAATTGCTGTCTACCCTGATCGCTGCCGTTTTCGCCGCTGTTTCCTTCTCCGCCATCGCTGCTGATGCTGCCAAGCCTGTAGCCGCTTCCGCTCCTGCCGCTGCCGCTCCTGCCAAGAAGGACGAAAAGAAGGCTGAAGCCAAGAAAGAAGAAAAGAAAGCCGACGCAAAGCACGACCACGCCGCCAAGTAATTCAAGCGTCATCAATAAAGGCAGGGGTGACCCTGCCTTTTTTTTTCGATTAGAATCGCAAGATGATCTGGAAACCACACGCCACTGTTGCCGCCGTCCTCGAACAGGACGGAAAGTTCTTGCTGGTGGAAGAACACACCCCGCAAGGTCTGCTGTTCAACCAGCCTGCCGGACACTGGGAACCGAATGAAACCCTGCCAGACGGAGCCATACGCGAAGTCCTGGAAGAGTCGGCCTACGATTTTGAACCGGAATACCTGATCGGCGTCTATCGCTGGCATTCTAAAGCTTCGGACATCACCTATCTGCGCTTTGCTTTCGGCGGAAAAATCCTCGCCCATCACCCGGAACGCGCTCTGGACAAAGGTATCGTGCGCGCCGTATGGATGACGCCGGACGAGATCCGTGCCACTCAGGCCCTCCATCGCAGCCCGCTGATCTTGCGTTGCGTGGAAGATTACATCGCGGGCAAGCGCTACCCGCTGGATCTGATCACACACTATGAGTAACGAGCAAGCTCGTTCCCCCTATCTAACTTTCCCCCGCAAGCGGGAGAAAGGACAAACGTGAAGGGCAATCATAAATCCTGTGTCGTCGTCGGCATGTCCGGCGGCGTGGACTCTTCCGTCACGGCATTACTCTTGAAACAGCAGGGTTACGAGGTCATCGGCCTGTTCATGAAAAACTGGGAGGACGATGACGACAGCGAGTACTGCTCCTCACGCCAGGACCTGATAGATGCCATCGCGGTGGCCGATACCATCGGCATTCCCATCGAGGCTGTGAATTTCGCCAAGGAATACAAGGACCGTGTATTCAGTTATTTCCTGCGCGAATACGAAGCCGGGCGCACGCCCAACCCGGACATCCTGTGCAACTCCGAGATCAAATTCAAGGCATTTCTCGACCACGCCATCCGCCTCGGCGCGGAAAAGATCGCCACCGGTCATTACGCCAAGGTGCGCGAACAGGACGGCGCATTCCAATTGCTCAAGGCCGACGACGACAGCAAGGACCAGAGCTATTTCCTGCACCGTCTGAACCAGCATCAGCTGTCGAAATCGATGTTCCCGTTGGGCGACATTCCAAAGAACAAAGTGCGCGAGATCGCGCGCCAGTACAACCTCTCCAACGCCGCGAAAAAGGACAGCACCGGCATCTGCTTCATCGGCGAACGCCCGTTCCGCGAGTTCCTGAACCGCTACCTGCCCACCAAACCGGGCGATATGGTATTGCCTGATGGCAAGGTAGTCGGACAACACATGGGGCTGTCGTTCTACACCATCGGCCAGCGCCAGGGGCTTGGCATCGGCGGTTCGCGCGAGACGACTGGCGAGCCCTGGTTCGTCGCGGGCAAGGATATGGCGAACAACCGGCTGATCGTCGTACAAGGACACGACCATCCTTTGCTGCTCAACCTGCAACTGGATGCGCTGGACATGCACTGGATCATCGGCCATGCACCGGACACCACACGCGGCTACGCCGCCAAGACGCGTTACCGCCAGCAAGATGCAACTTGTCGCGTCGTCCTGACCAACAGCGGTACTGCGCGCTTTACCTTCGACACTGATCAATGGGCGGTGACGCCGGGACAGTCCGTCGTAGCCTACGATGGCGACATCTGCCTCGGTGGCGGCATCATCAAATAACCTTCAAGGAGAGACCATGTCCTACAGCCTGAGTCCGGAGACCACGCGCTTGCTACTGGTGTTCGCCGCCACCATCGCAGCGCATTTCATCGCGCGCCACCTATTGCGCCATGCTGAAAGGTTCGCGGCGCGCACCGACAACGTGCTGGATGACTCGCTGGTCGAAGCCGCACGCATCCCGCTTCCGGTGCTGATCTGGCTGGGTGGTGTCTCCTTCGCCCTGCATCTGGTCCATCGCCAGACCGGCGAGCAGTTGCTTGAGTATGTCGCCCCGGCCCGCGACATCGGCGTAGTGCTCTGCATCGCCTGGTTCCTGTTCAAGTTGATCCGCGAATTTGGCAACAACGTGGTCGCCGCACGGACTCAACAAGGCGAAGAGGTGGATCGCACTACGGTGGATGGCCTGAGCAAGGTGTCGCGTATCGCGGTGGTGGTGGTTGCAGCTCTGGCCGTGATGCAGACACTTGGTTTCAGCATCTCTGGTGTGCTGGCGTTCGGTGGCATGGGCGGAATCGCGGTCGGCTTCGCTGCCAAGGACTTGCTGGCAAATTTCTTCGGCGGTCTGATGATCCATCTGGATCGACCGTTCAATGTGGGCGACACCATACGCTCTCCCGACCGGCAGATCGAAGGCAAAGTGGAACAGATCGGCTGGCGGCAGACGATCATCCGCTCCCTCAGCATGACGCCCATCTATGTGCCCAACTCACTGTTCACGTCCATCGTGGTCGAGAACCCTTCGCGCATGTCGCACCGCCGTATCCGCGAGACCATCGGCCTGCGCTACGACGACCTTGACAAGATGGCACCCATCGTCGAGGAAGTGAAAACCATGCTGGACAAGCACTCAGACATCGACAACACGCAAGCCACGGTGGTTGCTTTCGACCAGTTCGCCGATTCGTCACTCAACTTGATCATCCAGGCCTTCAGCAAGCACACCGAGCTGGCCCGGTTCCATGCGGTCAAACAAGACATATTGCTGAAGGCAGCGGACATTATCGCCAGGCATGGTGCCGAAATGGCCTTCCCCACGCGCACGCTGTACCTGAATCAGACACCCGCCTAACCCTGCGTAAGCGCGCGCTTTCACGTAAAATGCGCGTCTGAATCTTTTCGAGCCACATACACCATGAAACTCTCGGCACTCACCGCACTTTCCCCCTTGGACGGGCGTTACCACAGCAAAGTCGAAGGCTTGCGCGGCCATTTCAGCGAATACGGCCTGATTCGTTATCGCCTGTTGATCGAGATAGAATGGCTCAAGGCTTTGAGCAATGAACCCGGCATCAAGGAACTGCCGCCGCTCTCCCCCTCATCCATCGCGCATCTTGTGCAGCTTGAAGCCCAGTTCTCCGAAGCCGATGCAGAGCAGATCAAGAGCATCGAGCGCCGCACCAATCACGATGTGAAGGCCATCGAATACTGGCTGCGCGAAAAACTTTCCGCGATCCCGGAAACCGCCAAGGCGCTGGAATTCATCCACTTTGCCTGCACCTCGGAAGACATCAACAATCTGTCGCATGCACTGATGCTCAACCACTCACGTAGCGAAGTGATGTTGCCCACTTTGCACGTCCTGATCGAGCGCCTGCAACATCTCGCGCACCAGCATGCCGATCTGCCCATGCTGTGCCGCACCCACGGCCAGACCGCAACTCCCAGCACGCTGGGCAAGGAGATGGCCAACGTCGTGCATCGCTTGCGCCGAGCCTACCAGCGCATCGCCGCTGTCGAGATACTGGGCAAGATCAACGGCGCGGTAGGCAACTACAACGCGCACCTGTCCGCTTATCCGGACGTGGATTGGGAAGGCTTCGCCCGACGTTTCGTCGAAGCACGCGGACTGGTGTTCAATCCGTACACTATCCAGATCGAGCCGCACGACTGCATGGCCGAGCTGTATGACGCCTATGCCCGCGCCAACACCATTCTCATCGACCTCAACCGCGACATCTGGGGCTACATCTCACTCGGCTATTTCAAGCAAAAGGTCGTCCCGGGCGAAGTCGGCTCCTCCACCATGCCGCACAAGGTGAACCCAATCGACTTCGAGAATGCAGAAGGCAACCTTGGCCTCGCGAACGCCCTGCTCAAGCACCTCTCTGAGAAATTGCCGGTTTCGCGCTGGCAGCGCGACCTCACCGATTCCACCGTGTTGCGCAACATGGGCGTGGCGCTGGGCTATACCCTGTTGGCCTATGAATCCTGCCTGAAGGGCTTGAACAAGCTGGAAGCCAACCCGCAACGGCTGGCGGAAGACCTCAACAACAGTTGGGAAGTGCTGGCCGAACCGATCCAGACCGTGATGCGCCGCTACAACATCGAGAACGCTTACGACAAACTGAAGGAACTCACGCGCGGCAAGGACGGCATCAACCGCGAAAGCATCGCAGCATTCATCCAGACGCTGGACATCCCCGCCAGCGAGAAACAGCGCCTGCAAGCGCTCAGCCCGGAGACCTACATCGGCAAGGCAGCGGAACTGGCTAAGCGAATATGACTTTGTAGGTCGGAATTCAGTCCGACACGATTGATCGGCTATTTTGGGTTGCGACAAAGTCAGGCAATCCACTGATGGAACAGCTAGCCATTCCACTAGGCTGTCAAAATACTACAGCCAAGTGGCTGGTTATACGCAGCAAGCTGCGTGTGGAATTGACACAAACCCAGCCCACGAAAAAGCCCCGCCGAAGCGGGGCTTTTTCATTCGAACGCCGAATCAGGCGGCCTGAACAGGAATCTGATCGCGCTGCGCCATAACACGGTTGAATTCATCCACATAGACAAGAGCGGGATGATATTTCTGCATCTCCATCTCGGAATAGATCGAATAGGCTGCGATGATGAGAAGATCGCCCGGATCGGCTTTGTGCGCCGCCGCGCCATTGACGGAGATGGTGCCGGATCCGCGCTGTGCGCGAATTGCATACGTAGTGAAGCGTTCACCGTTGGTGACGTTGTAAATATCGATCTGCTGGTATTCCTCGATGCCGGAGGCATCCAACAGGTCGTCGTCGATGGCGCACGAACCCTCGTAATGCAGTTCGGACTGCGTCACGCGCACGCGGTGCAATTTAGCCTGAAGCATGGTTCGTTGCATGATCACTTCCTCCTTCCCCATCGCTCGGGGGCGCGCATTATAACCGCCAGTTGGTCAAAGACAAACTTCCAGATTATCGATCAACCGTGTCTTGCCCAAGCGGGCAGCAGCCAGCACCACCAACCTGTTCTCGCCCTTGGCCGGAACACCCAGATCGGCCTGCTTGCGCACCGCCACATACTCCACCTGCCAGCCCCGTTTGGCAAGCATTGAAGCGGCCTCCCGCTCTGCCCCAGCGTAATCGACCGCTCCGCCTTTCAAAACCGCCCCCACCCCACCCAAGGTTCGACTCAAGAAAGCTGCCTCGGTTCGCTCTTCCGGCGTTAGATACTGGTTACGGGAGGATAAAGCCAGCCCGTCCGCTGCCCGCGATGTTTCGCCACCGACGATCTCGATGGGTAAATTGAGCTGGGTAACCATCTGCCTGATGATGGCAAGCTGCTGATAATCCTTCTTGCCAAAGATAGCGACCTGCGGTTGCACCAGGTTGAACAGTTTCAACACCACGGTCGCCACCCCCATGAAATGACCGGGACGGAATTCCCCGCACAGTTCTCTGGCAATGAGTGGCGGCTCGACATAGAAGGTTTGCTTTTCGGGATACATCTCGCCGACCGACGGCGCGAACACCACATCCGCCAGTCCCTGCAACTTGCCGCAATCCGCTTCCAGCGTGCGCGGGTATTTGTCGAAGTCCTCATTGGGGCCAAATTGCAGGGGATTGACGAAGATGCTGACCACGACGCAGCCACCTTTTCCACGAGCGATGCGCGCCAGTTCGATATGCCCCTCGTGCAGGTTGCCCATGGTTGGGACGAAGGCGATAGCTTTCTCGTTCGCCAGCCATGCACGCAGTTCGGATACGGAATGGATAAGCTGCATCAGAATGAATGTTCCACCGCCGGGAACGTCCCCGCCTTCACTGCGGCGACATAGTCCGCCACCGCTTGCGCGACTGAACCGGCACCTTGCATGAAGTCCCTCACGAAGCGTGCTTTGCGGCCGGGATAGATGCCCAGCATGTCATACACCACCAGTACTTGACCGGAGCAGCTTGCACCCGCTCCGATACCGATGGTGGGAATGGAGAGTTTGGCAGTCACTTCGGCGCCGAGCGTCGCCGGGATCGCTTCCAGCACGATCATGCCTGCGCCTGCCTGTTGCAGGGCGAGCGCATCCTTGAGCAACTTTTTCGCGGCGACATCACTCTTGCCTTGCACCTTGTAACCGCCGAGCTGATGCACCGATTGCGGAGTGAGACCGATGTGCGCACACACCGGGATACCTCGCGAAACAAGGAACTGCACTGTCTCGGCCATCTCGGCGCCACCTTCCAACTTGACCATCTCGGCACCGGCCTGCATCAATTGCACGGCATGGGCGAAAGACTCGCGCGCACTGAACTGAGAGGTGCCGAACGGCATGTCGGCAACAATGAACGCCTGCTGCGCACCGCTCGCCACGCAAGCTGTGTGATAGGCCATCTGCTCGATGGTCACCGGCAAGGTGCTCTCGCGCCCCTGAATGACCATGCCCAGCGAATCGCCGACCAGCAGTACATCAACTCCGTTGCTTTCCAGCAGGCTGGCGAAGCTGGCGTCGTAACAGGTCAGCACGGCGATCTTTTCGTCCTTGTCGTGCATGGTCTGTAGCTTGCTCAGCGTCGTTCTCATCATCAGATTTCCCAAATATGCGACATCTCCGTCGCCTATGGAGAGATTTCCCCCACCTCAATCCTCCCCCGGTGGGAGAGGAAGCAATCGTAAAAGGCTATTTTTAACCCTAGCCCACGTTGAAATATTCCCTGCGCCCGCGCATCTTGCCGATACGGTCGAGCAACAGGCCGAAATCATCCGCATTATCCACGAAATTCAGGTGTTCGCTATTCACCACCAGCAGCGGCGCATCGTCGTAATGGTGGAAGAATTCGCCATAGCTCTCGGCCAACCGCGCCAGATAGTCATCCTGGATAGTACGTTCGTAGTGATGTCCGCGCCGCCGAACGCGCTCGATCAGCGCATCGGTCGAAGCCTGCAGGTAGATCACCAGGTCCGGCGCAGGCACTTGCGGGGACAGCCCCTGATAGATGGTTTGATACAGTTTGTACTCGTCGTCGCTCAGGGTCAGGCGCGCGAACAGCGCGTCTTTTTCGAACAGGTAATCTGAAACAGTGCGGCTGCGGAACAGGTCCATCTGTGCCATATCGCGTGCTTCGTTGATGCGCTGGAACAGGAAGAAGAGTTGTGTCGGCAAAGCGTAACGCACCGGGTCCTGATAGAAGTTCTCCAGGAAAGGATTGTCCTGCGGTTTCTCCAGTAACGGCAGCACTTCGGCGTACTCGGCCAGACGCCGGGCCAGACTGGTCTTGCCGACACCGATGGGACCTTCCACCACGATGTAGCGATATTTACTCAGGGGCATTCAAATCCGCTCCAATTTTTGTCCCGCGCAGCGTCGTGCAGCTTCGATCACCGCCCCGATGCCGGGGATCATGCAGTCCGGCGCGATCTCCAGCAAAGGCTGCAATACGAACGCCCGCAGGTGCATCTGCGGATGCGGGATGGTCAATCCATGCTCGTGATGCTGCAAGTCGTCGTACAGCAACACATCCAGATCCAGGGTGCGCGGTGCATTCGGAAAATCTCGCGTGCGTCCGCATTCATGCTCCAGTGCCAGCAGCGCATCCAGCAAGGCGCGCGGTGCCAATCCCGTTTCCAGTTGTGCCACTGCATTGATGAAGTCCGGCTGCTCCAGATAGCCGACCGGTGCGCTGCGATACAGCGAAGAACGCTGTATTACGTGCGTTTGCGGCAGCGCATCCAGCGCCTCCAGTGCACGCGATATCTGCTCCACCGGATCGGCCAGATTGCTGCCCAGACCGATGAATACGACGTGTTTCATCAATCAATCGGCAACTCTGCCTGAACCGCAGAGGCTGGCTTTTTGCTGCGCCGCCGGCGTTTCTTGGGTCCGCCCGTGTCCGGCAGCAGCATCTCGGCGCGGCGCTCGTCGTTGGCATGTTGGAATTCTTCCCACCAGGTACCCAGCTCCGTTTCCACTTCGCCGCTCTGGCAGCGCAACAACAGGAAATCGTAGGCGGCACGGAAGCGCGGCAGTGCCAGCAAGCGCAGCGGGCGCTGTCCGCCGCGTTGCTCGAAGCGCGGTTGCAGCAGCCACAGCTCTTTCATCACCGTGTCATAACGGCGCGGGATGGCCAGTTGCGCACGCTGCCGTTCCAGTACTTCGTCCATCGCCGCGTGCAGCGCACCGATCGGCTTTTCGCCCGCATCCTGTTTGGCCTTCCATGCAGCCAGCACCTCGTGCCACAGCAGCGCGGCAAACAGGAAAGCCGGCGAAGTGGCTTTCTCTTCGGCGATGCGCTGGTCGGTATTCTGCAAGGCCAGCATGACGAACTTCTCGCCCATCGGCTGTTCGAGTATCACATCCAGCATGGGCAACATGCCGTGGTGCAGATCCATCGCGCGCAGTTTTTTTATGCAAGGCATGGCATGGCCGGACAGCAATAGCTTGAGCATCTCGTCGAACAGGCGCGCCTCCGGCACGTTGCTCAACAAATCCCTCATCTTGGCGATAGGCGCGGCAGTAGACGCATCCAGTTTCATGCCCAGCTTGGCCGAGAGCCGCACCGCGCGCAGCATACGCACCGGGTCTTCGCGGTAACGCACTTCCGGATCACCGATCATGCGCAGGGTGTTGGCGCGTATGTCGGCATAACCGTTGTGATAGTCGAAAATCTCTTGTGTGGAGGGATCGTAGAACAGCGCATTGGCGGTGAAGTCGCGCCGCGCCGCATCCTGCTCCTGGTCGCCAAACTCGTTGTCGCGCAGGATGCGGCCGTGCTCGTCGGTCTCGGCATCCTCTGCCTCAATAGCACGGCGGAAGGTGGAGACCTCCACCGTCTCTTCGCCAAACATAACGTGCACTAGACGGAAACGCCGCCCGATGATACGGGCCCGGCGAAACACACGGCGCACCTCCTCCGGCGTAGCATCGGTGGCCACGTCGAAATCCTTGGGCTGACGATCCAGCAACAGGTCACGCACCGCGCCGCCGACCACGAATGCCTGAAAACCCGCCGCCTGCAACCCGTCAGTCACGCGCCGCGCGCCGTAACTGATGCCATCGCGACTCACTTTGTGCGCCTCATAGGGAATCACATGCGCCGCCCCCACCACCCGCACCGGAGCAGCTTTGCCGAAAACCCGTTTAAACAGTTTTTTTATCATCGTCAGTAAAAGTTGAAATCGCCGCGAGGGCGGCGATTCTATGGACATCTGTGGGTTTGATTATACACCGCCCCCTCTCTCCCGCCTTTCAACGCAGCGAGATGACCGCCCAGCCTCGCTTTTCGGCATGCGCACGCAGGGTGGCGTCGGGATCGGTCGCGACCGGATGCTTCACTTTGGCGAGTAGCGGCAGATCGTTCAAAGAATCGCTATAGAACCAGGAATCGGCGAAGCTATCCCAGTTCCAGCCGTGTTCTGCCAACCACCGCTCCATGCGCAGCACCTTGCCTTCGCGAAAACTCGGCACCCCGGCGACGTTCCCGGTGAACTCGCCGTCGATCTGCTCCGGATCGGTGGCGATCAGATGCTCGATGCCGAACTCGCGCGCGATGGGCGTCGTCACGAAACTGTTGGTGGCGGTGACGATCACGCACACATCCCCAGCAGCCTTGTGTTTCGCAACCAGCCGGCGCGCCTTGTCACCCATCATCGGCCGCACCTTTATGCGCATGAACTCCTCGTGCCATTCGTCCAGCACCTTGCGTGCATGGCGCGACAGGGGCTTGAGTTGAAAATCGAGGAACTCGGTGATGTTCAGTGTACCTGCCTTGTACTGCTCATAGAACGCGAGGTTCTTCGCTTCAAACAGCTCGCGGTCAAGCACCCCCTGCTCGACCAGAAACTGCGACCATTCGAAGTCGCTATCACCGCTCAGCAGGGTATTGTCCAGATCGAATAAAGCCAGGTTCACTGCCTTCTCCAACATAAAAAAGGCCTGCATTCTACATGCAGGCCCTCGCATCCGTCAGACCGGATCAGAAGTTATACGAGACGCCGACCGAAGCGACCGGCCACTTCTTGAAGTCCTTCAGATCAGTCTCCAGCTTCACCGCACCGGCCGCCACGTCCTGCTTCAATTGCGCGCATTGCGGCGCCGTCAGTGACGCGCCGCAAGTCACGGTGCTGCTGACCCTGGCCGAGCCCTGGAACAGGATGCCGATATCGCTCACAAAACCCCAGGTCTTGGACTTGCCGACCGGATTGCCCCAGCCGACACCCAGATAAGGCGCAGTCTTCTTGAATTTTACTTCGCCGGTGAACGAGCCGACATCACTGGCGTTATAGGTCTGACCGTTGAACTTGTACTGGCTGGTGGCTGAGGGCGTGGCGGTAAGGCTCGCCTTGTTGCCGTTATAAACCAGCCCAAACGTGGCCCTGAACGCTCCACCGAACGGGTACCAGTCGCCCAGCAGGTCGACGTTCATCAGTTTCAGGTCGAGCGAGTAGTTGCCGTCCGTATTGTTCTGCGTCACCGTCTTCTTCCAAGTATCGAAACCGAAACGGCCGGTCATGCTGTTCGAGCCGCCGGTCAACCCCAGGCCGAACCCGGTCGTGCCGCCGTTGGCATAAAGTCCCACCCCCTCCGCCTGCGATACGGTCGCAAACGCCGAACACAACGCCAACACCAGCAATCTTGATCTCATCGTCATTCCCCTTTGTTTATCGTTAATACCGAATGCGGCGTTGCGAAATTAAAGTGCCCGCGCACCTTTGTCAAACTCCGTGGCCATTTTTGCCACATTCAAGTCCTCATCACTTCTTTCAGCAATGGCACCGTGGCACCGCGCTTCAGACGCAGGCAAAGCTCATCCAGAGCATCCAGTGTCGCCAACAGGGCAGGCAAGTCGCGACGTCCGTGCCGCAGCAGATAGGTCGTCACCTCGCTCGACAGTTCAAGTCCCCGTGCTTGTGCGTGTTGCCTGAGCGCGTCTGTTTTCTCGGCATCGCTCAGAGCGTGCACCTGATAGACCAGCCCCCAACCCAGGCGCGTGCGCAGATCGTCGCGCAGTTGCAGAAAAGTGGGCGCTTGCGTGCCGCTCACCAGCAGCATCCCACCGCCTTCGCGCAGCCGGTTGTACAGGGCGAACAGGGCGATCTGTGCCGCATCGCCCAGTTTCTCCACGTCGTCCACCGCCACTATCTGCGCAGCTTCCGGCACTGTGCCGCGGGCATAGGCTGCCGAACTTCCCGCCGCGAGTGCGGCCGCGACAGCCGCTTGCAACAAGTGACTCTTGCCGCTGCCTGCATCGCCCCAGACATAAAGTCCGCGCTCGCCCGTTGTCGCAGTCAACACATGGCGCAGGGAAGCCAGCAACTCCACGTTGCTACCTGCGACGAAATTCTCCAGTGTGGGCGCCCATTCGGGGGTTATCCCCAGTAAAAGTTGTGTCATGTTCAGTGCGTTGCAATACCTGTGTCCACTGCGAGAGCTGGGCGTTTAAGGTAGAATCCACCCTCGAAAAATTGGTGGCACTTTATCCCGAAGAAAGCGAGAACTCAACTTGAGCACCCCAACCAACAGCTTGTCCTACCGTGATGCGGGCGTCGATATCGACGCTGGCGACCAACTGGTCGAGAACATCAAGCCGTTTGCCAAACGTACGATGCGCCCGGAAGTTTTGTCCGGTATCGGCGGTTTTGGCGGCCTGGTTGAGATCTCGAAGAAATTCAAGGAACCCGTACTGGTGTCCGGTACTGACGGCGTCGGCACCAAGTTGAAGCTGGCGTTCGAGTTGAGCCGCCATGACACTGTCGGCATCGACTTGGTGGCCATGAGCGTGAACGACATCCTGGTACAAGGCGCAGAGCCGCTGTTCTTCCTCGATTACTTCGCCTGCGGCAAGCTGGATGTGCCCGCCGCCACCGAAGTCATCAAGGGCATCGCCAAGGGTTGCGAAGATTCCGGCTGTGCGCTGATCGGCGGTGAGACCGCCGAGATGCCGGGCATGTATCCGGTGGGCGAATACGATCTGGCCGGTTTCGCGGTAGGTGTGGTGGAAAAGAGCAAGATCATCACCGGTGAACATATCGTCGCTGGCGACGTAGTACTGGGACTGGCCTCCAACGGCGCACACTCCAACGGCTATTCGCTGGTGCGCAAGATCATCGAGCGCAGCAAACCCGACCTGGATGCCAAATTCGATGGCGAGCGCTCGCTGGCCGACTGCATCATGGCTCCCACGCGTTTGTACGTAAAGCCATTGCTATCGCTGATGCAGCAACTCACTGTGAAAGGCATGGCGCACATCACCGGCGGCGGCATCACCGAGAACGTACCACGCGTATTGCCGCAGAACGTGGTCGCTGACATCGACAGCAAGACCTGGCAGATGCCCAAACTTTTCGAATGGCTAAGAACTGGCGGCAACGTCGAAGCCCAGGAGATGTTCCGCACCTTCAACTGCGGTATCGGCATGGTGGTGGTCGTTGCGGCACAGGATGCAGAGGCGGCGATCAAGCACCTGCAAGCAAGCGGCGAGAACGTGTCGCGCATCGGCCTCATCCGCGCACGCAAGGGCGATGAGCACCAAACGCAAGTCCGTTAAGCCGTGAAACGTATCGTCATCCTCATTTCCGGGCGCGGCAGCAACATGCATACGTTGCTGGAAGCCAAGCTCCCCTGCACGATAGCGGCCGTCATCAGCAACCGAGCCGATGCCCAGGGACTGGAGTTCGCCAAAGTGCATGGCGTCGCAACGGCTGTTGTGTCGCACAAGGACTATGCGGACCGCGCCTCCTTCGATGCCGCACTGTCCGCTGTGATCGATAGCCACGCACCGGATGTGATAGTGCTGGCCGGATTCATGCGCATCCTCACCGACGGTTTCGTCGAGCGCTATCGCGGCAAACTCATCAACATCCATCCCTCATTGCTCCCCGCCTACCCCGGCATCGACACGCATCAGCGGGCATTGCGTGACGGCGTCAAGATACACGGCTGTACGGTGCATTTCGTCACACCCGCTCTCGATCATGGCCCCATCATCATCCAGGCTGCCGTACCGGTGTTGCGCGACGACACGCCAGAAAGTCTGTCTATGCGCGTACTGCATGAAGAACACCGCATCTACCCGCAAGCCGTATCTTGGCTGTGTCGTGACAAGGTGTGGCTGGACGAGAACGGTTGCGTCGCCAGCGACCGTCTGGAACAACCGGGCACCGCACTCGTCTCCCCCGGATTGGAATAAGCCATGCGCCCGCTTGTCGCACTGCTCTTTTGCTGCATTGCGCCTGCACTGTTCGCCGCCACCCCGACACGGATCGAAGCGACATACGACGTATCGACCCGCGGCATCAAGATCGCCGAGATCACGGAAAAATTCACGCGCAGCGGGAATCGCTACAGCATCGAGAGCGTCACTCGGCCGGTCGGCCTGCTCGCCCTCTTCAAGCCCGACACATTGCGTGTGACCAGCGAAGGCGATGTCACCGAAGCAGGATTACGACCGCAAAACTTCGTCTACAAGCGTTCGCAAGAGCCCACCAAGGACACCGCCGCCAGTTTTGACTGGAAACGCGCCATACTGACCCACACCGACCACAATGGGCAGCGTACGGAACCATTACCGGCGAATGCGCAAGACCGGCTGAGCATGTTGTACCAGTTCGGTTACATGAACCTCCAGAACACGAACAACGCGTTGACCACTCATGTCAGCAATGGCAGCAAGCTCGACACGCGCGAGTATTCGATGCAGACAAAACGCAAACTGACCGTCCCGTTCGGCACACTGGAAACGTTTTATCTGACTACCGCCGCGCAGAAGACACCGTGGAAGACCGAGATCTGGCTGGCGTCCGAGAAATACAACTTTCCCTGCAAGATCGAAGTGACCGAGGATAACGGCGACCAGCTCAGCCAAGTCCTGACCACACTGAGCATCACACCGTGAATCTCAAGCTGGACAGATCATCGCGCCGCATCGCCCTTGCTATCGGCATCTCGCTGTTGCTGCATGTTTTTGCTCTTTGGGGTCCCGCTATCCGGTTGCCGAACTTCAAGTCTACGCTGCCCACACTGACCGCCAGATTGGTGCCATTGCCCGACACACCTGCCAAGCCAAAGACAAAACGCAAGGCCAGAACCGTGACGCCCCAGGATGTCCCCAAGCCAGAGCCCAAGAGCGAGGTGGCACCACCCCCGGATATCCCGCAACCAGCCAGTCAGCCGTTGGCCACCAGCGAACCGGATGCTGTTAGCGCCCCCGTGGCGACTGATGCGCCTGCTCCCAGAATCGAACAGATCGTCGAGCGTCCGCCTCTGCCCAAACGTGCCCAACTCACCTTCTCCCTCAGCCTGGGCAAAGGCGGACTCCTTGTCGGTGAAGCTGTGCACACGCTGGAGATCGACGAAGGGCATTACGTGCTGCATGCCGTGACGAAGACCGTCGGTCTGGCAAGTCTGTTCAAGAGCTATGAGCTCACCCAATACAGCAGTGGCAGTTACAACCGCTACGGACTGCAACCGGAGCAGTTCTTCGAAGAGCGCAAGGACAAGCTCAGCACGCTACGTTACACCGCCGAGTTCGACCGAGTAGCGCAGCGCATACATTTCTCGCAAGGAACGGAAACGACTTTGCCACCTGGCACGCAAGACATCCTGAGCGTCCTGTACCAGTTCCCACCGCTGCGCGGGGTCGAGGTCACCTCTGTATACATCGTCAATGGCAAGAAGATCGAACGCTACGAATTCGAGATCGCCACCAAAGAGAAGATCGACACCGCGCTCGGCCAACTGCTCACTGTACATCTGCGCAAACTGCATGCGCCCAACGAGGAAGGTTTTGAGATCTGGCTGGCGCAGGAATACCGTATGTTTCCGGTGAAAGTGCGCTTTATTGAAAAGAATGGTGACATCTCCGGCGAGGCTGTCATCACCGACATCCGCGTGTCGGATGAACAAGGAGTAAGAAGCGATGCTGTTAACTGAATACCGTCTCGACCTGACCGTGCAAGCCCTTCGCGCGGCCTTGAAGATGGAGCATCCGGCCGATGCCGTGTTGCGCCATTTCTTTCAGGCTGAACGCATCGGATCCAACGAGCGCTCGCTGGTGGCCGAAACCCTGTTCGGCGTATTGCGTCACCGGCTGTTCCTGGAACACGGCTGCACGCTCGATGGCAAAGGGCAAGCCACCGCACGGCGCATGGCGCTGGCCTACTGGGTCAGGTTCGGCGGCTACAACCTGCGTGAGCTGGAACCGCTACTCAAGGCGAAAGAGGCAGAATGGCTGGGCCAAGTGAAGAGCATCGACGTGAACGGACTGCCTCTCTCCATCCAGGCCGAATTGCCGGACTGGATCATCGACAAGCTGCGCCCGCAGCACAGCGATGTCGAGATACTGGAACTGGGCCGTTCCATGCAGCAACCCGCCCCGCTCGACCTGCGCGTGAACACCCTGCTCGCCGGACGCAATGAAGTGCTGCAATCGTTGCAGGCGGAAGGCATGGATGCGCAGGCCACCCCCTACTCACCGATGGGGATACGCCTAAAATACAAACCCGCGCTGAACAAACACGCGCTGTTCCTCACCGGCAAGTTCGAAGTGCAGGACGAAGGCAGTCAACTGCTCGGTCTGCTGCTCGCGCCGAAACGCAACGACATGGTGGTGGATTTCTGCGCCGGTGCTGGCGGCAAAACTTTGATGCTGGGTGCCTTGATGAATTCGCAGGGACGCCTGTATGCGTGGGACATCTCCGAGAAACGCCTTACCAACCTGAAGCCGCGCCTCAAACGTTCCGGCCTGAGCAACGTGCAACCGCAACTCATCGCGCACGAGAACGACAGCAAGGTGAAGCGGTTGGCGGGCAAGATCGACCGCGTACTGGTGGACGCACCGTGCAGCGGCCTCGGAACGCTGCGCCGCAATCCCGATCTCAAATTCCGCCAATCGCCGCAGAGTGTGGCCGAACTGAACGAAAAGCAGGCGGCGATCCTGGCCTCGGCTGCACGCCTGCTAAAACCGGGCGGGCGCCTGGTGTATGCCACATGCAGCCTGCTGCATGAAGAGAACCAGGCCATCGTGCAGGACTTTCTCAGCACCCATCCCGATTTCACTCTGTTACCGGCGGGCGAAGTACTAAAGCAACAACACGTCACGCTGGCGATGGGCGACTACCTTCAACTCACCCCGCAACTGCACAACACCGACGGATTCTTCGCCGCCGTGCTGGCACGCAACAGTGCTCATGATGTGGAATAATGCGCCGATATGCTGAGGTAAGCACATAACTGCCCGCACAACAACAAAACAAAATGCTCTGGGAGGGGTATCAGGATGAAAACCAATGCATTGCAGTGCACGATATTGATTGCTTTACTGGCAACCACATCGCACGTCCAGGCCGCCGTCACCAATGAAGATGCCTGGCCCGAGCTCAGTCTGGGCGACCTGATGAAGGTCGGCGTCGAATCCGCTTCACGCAAGAAGCAATCCGTCTCCAATACTGCTGCCGCCGTCTTCGTCATCTCGGCATCCGACATCAAACGCTCCGGCGCACTGACTGTGCCCGAGATCCTGCACCTCGCTCCCGGGGTCGAAGTCGCGCGCCTGGGCAACAACAAGTTCGCCGTCTCGATCCGCGGCTTCAATGGCCGCATGGCCAACAAGCTGCTGGTGCTGGTCGATGGTCGCTCGATCTACAGTTCACTCTACGGCGGCGTGATCTGGGAAACGGAGAATCTGCCGCTGGAAGAGATCAACCGCATCGAAGTCATCCGCGGCGCAGCCGGCCTGGCCTGGGGATCGAACGCGGTCAACGGTGTCATCAACATCATCACCAAGCGTGCGCAGGACACCACCGGCTGGCTGGTCGATACCCATGGCGGCACCGCGACCGCCAAGGCGGGACTGATGCTGCGCTATGGCACGAAAGGCGAGGATGGTTCTGCTTTTCGCGTGAGCATGAACGAACAGCGACGTGACGGAGGCAAAGAAGCCAACGGCAGGGATGCACAGGATATCTGGAACGACAGGTCGCTGACCTTCCGCTACGACAAGCCGAACGGAATCGATACGCGCTGGTTCTTCAGTGGCCGCATCTTCGACTCGCAGTCGGACGAGACTTGGCTGGTTCCCACCCTCAATCCGGCAGCGATGTACAATTCCGCACAGTATGGCGCTACGCGACTCACCCCTTTCATTTCCAACAGAAGCGGCGGCGACCTGCTCGGCCGTCTGGAACAGACCACCGACGGCGGCGGCGAAGTGCGCGTGCAGACCTATTTCGAGAAATTCCAGGGCGACGTCCCCTCTGCCAGCGACAACCACAACACTTTTGATTTCGATGCTCAGCACCGCTTCCCGCTGGGCGAATCGCACGACATCGTGTGGGGCGGCAACTGGCGCCAGACCAAGCATCATAACGCGATGCAGCCCGGCGGCTTCCTGACCACCTCCGGCGCCGACACCACCGTCAACCTGAGCAGCCTGTTCGCACAGGACGAGTGGACGCTATTGCCGCGCACCTTCAGCCTGCAGGGCGGCGTGCGTGTCGAACGCCAGACCTTCGGCGGCACCTCGCCGCAACCTTCCGCGCGCGCGCTGTGGACACCGAACGAGCAGCAATCGTTCTGGCTGTCCTGGTCCAAGTCGGTGCGCTCACCCAGCGTGGTGCAACGCAAGATGGGGGCTTATGCGGTCGCTATCCCGGCTTCCGGCTCCGGCACACTGCCGGTGATGGTCTATGCCGCACCGCCCGAACAAACCGGGTTCGGCAACGAAAAAGTCCGCACCATCGAACTCGGACACCGCGCACAGTGGACACCGACGCTCTATTCCGATCTGACCGCCTATGTGAGCAAGTACGAAGGCGTCTTTGGTTCACGGGGGCAGACGATCACCGCCAACAACTCCACCGCATCCGGCATCACCGGGCTGCCTGTCGATCCGGCCTGCACCGCCGAGATGATCAGCTTCGGCCTGCCCAATGCCGCCTTCGGTGCGCCCGGACTCTGCGTCACCCACCTGTACGGCAACGCCTTGCCGGTGCGCACCCGCGGTCTGGAACTCTCAACCGAATGGAGTCCGCTACCCGTCTGGCGCTTGCAGCTCAATGCCTCGCACATGCGGGTCGATGCGGGCGAAAACACCCCCTATACCTCCAATACGTTGCTGTATGGCAGCAGCCCTAAGTATCAGGGTTCGCTGCGTTCCTCCTACAATCTCAACGCCGACCTCCAGTTCGACTTCTGGCTGCGCCGTATCGGCGGCCTGGAACATGTCGCCGATTACGGCGGCGCATCGGCGATGACTCCGATCGCCGCCCGCACCGAACTCGACCTGCGCTTCGCCGAACAAGTGACTTCGGCGCTGGAACTCTCACTCGTGTTGCAAAACCTGTTGTCGAAACAGGAGATCCAGTTCCATCCGGATTACATGCCGTCCCTGCCCGTCGTCCCTCAGCGCACTATCTACCTGAAAGCACTATGGCATGACAGATAAGCGGATACGGCCCGTTCTTAACGCAAGCGGAAGGCCATGATCGGCGTATGAAGAGTACGCTCAGATTCCTGTTGGCGTCATTCCTGCTCGCCGCAACTTGCGTTCCGCCTTGCAGCGCAGCGTTGTCGGAAGTGCAGATGCAAGCCGCCTACGTGTTCAATTTCATCAAGTTCGTGGAATGGCCGGCGGATACCGTCAAAGCGGGCGACAAGATCAGGGTCTGCATGATCGGCGATGACGGACTGCATGCCTCGCTCTCGGCATTCAACGGGCGCAAGGCTGGCGAATACGAGTTGCAGATCATGCCGCAGAGCCTGGACAGTGACGACTTGAGCGCCTGTCACGTGCTGTACATCGACGAGCGGGAACAGCGCCGGGTCGTTTCCATCCTCAAGTCGCTGGGCGACGCACCCGTGTTGACCATATCGGATATCTCCGGTTTCGCCGAACGTGGTGGTAGCATCGGCCTGCTTTACCGCGACAACCGTATGCTGTTCGAGGTCAATCTCGCCGCGACCAGAAAAGCGCGCCTGCATCTGTCCGGCCAGATGCTGAACCTGGCCGCCAACATCTTCGGAAGATGACGCTGATGAATATATCGTTCCCGCATTTCTCCGATTGGTCTCTGCGCAACAAGCTCGTGTTCCTCATCATGCTGAGCAGCGCGATCTGCCTGCTGGTCAGTTTTTCCGTACTGTTCGCCAGCTCGATCCACCGCGGCCAGAAAGAATCGTTACAGCAACTCTCCGGCATCTCCGACATCGTTGCGGAGAACGCCCAGGCAGCACTGGTCTTCGGCGACCGCACTGAGGCAAGACGCCTGCTTGAAGCATTGCATGAACACCGCGAGATAGAATCCGCGTGGATGCTGAATGCCGGCGGTGAACTTCTTGCCGCGTGGGATCGCAACGGTGCAAACAAGCCTGCCCCCCCTGACTACCGGGTAGAAATAAAACAATCCAGATTGGACTTCTGGTCCAGAAGTGCCGAACTGTATCGCCCTGTCCTGCGCGGCAAGGAACGCATCGGTTACATTCTGCTTCAAGCCGACCTCACAGAACGCTGGAACGATCATCTGACCGATTTCGAGACCGGACTGGCAGTTTCCGTGCTGTCGCTGTTTGTGATCTACCTGTTGTCTATCCGCCTGCAACGCATGATCTCGCAGCCGATCCGCAACGTCGCCGATGCCGCCCGCACCATCGCCAACGACAAGACCTATGCTTTGCGCGTCCCGCAATATGCGAACGATGAGATCGGCGACCTGATCATGGCATTCAACCACATGCTGAGCGAGATACAGGAGCGCGACGATAGCCTGCTGCGGCATCAGGACAGACTTGAGAAAGAAGTGACCAAGCGCACTACGGAGCTGGCCAGAACCAACGACGAGCTGGCACTGGCGGCGAAGATCTCCAGTCTCGGTTACTGGGAATACGATATCGACAGCAAAGTATTCACCTTCAACGACCAGTACTATTCGCTCCATCTTGCCAGCGCCCGCCAAGTGGGCGGCTACCGCATGACCTACGACGATTTCGCCCGGCGCTTCGTCCACCCCGAAGATGCGCAGAGCATCAGTGAGCATATCCGGTTGGAGCTCGAATCCAACGAACCCGATTTCGTGGTGGAGACCGAGGTACGCACGCTGTGCACCGACGGCAGCATGCGCTGGATGCGTATCCGCTTCAAAGCACTGGCAGACGAACATGGACGCAAGCACAAACTGACCGGCGTCAGCCAGGACATCACCGACAAGAAACGTTCGGAAGAGACGATCTGGCAACAGGCCAACTTCGACCCGCTCACCGGCCTGCCCAATCGCCGCATGTTTCAGGATCGTCTGGAACATGAGCTGAAGAAGTCCCACCGCGACAAATCGACGCTGGCACTGATGTTCATCGATCTCGACAAATTCAAGGAGGTCAACGACACGCTGGGACACGGCAAAGGCGACATCCTGCTGATCGAAGCGGCCCGGCGCATCTCCGCGTGCGTACGTGAATCGGATACCGTTGCGCGACTGGGTGGCGACGAATTCACCGTCATTCTGTCGGAGTTGGACGCCCCCAACAATATCGGGCGCATCGCCCAATCCATCATCGATGCGCTGATCGCTCCGTTCACGTTGGAAAATGAGACAGCCTTCGTCTCGGCCAGCATCGGCATCACGCTCTACCCCGACGACGCCTCCAACCTGGACATGCTGATGAGCAATGCGGATCAGGCAATGTACGTATCCAAGAGCGCGGGGCGCAATCGTTTCAGCTACTTCACCCGCAGCCTACAGGAGACCGCATTGAACCGGATGCGCCTCATCAATGACCTGCGCGGGGCACTCGCAGGTCATCAATTGCATCTGCATTATCAACCCATCGTCGAACTCTCCAGCGGCGACATCCACAAGGCGGAAGCACTCATCCGCTGGCAGCATCCGGAACGCGGCCTGATCAGTCCGGCGGAATTCATCATGCTGGCGGAAGAGACCGGCATGATCATCGAGATCGGCGACTGGGTGTTCCGGGAAGCCGCACGGCAGGTGCGGAGACTGCGCGCGACATATCATCCTAACTTCCAGATCAGCGTGAACAAATCGCCGATCCAGTTCCGCAACGATGACCACTGTTTCCAGAAGTGGCTGCCCCATCTGCAACAGATGGGCTTGCCCGGTCAAAGTATCGCGATCGAGATCACAGAAGGCTTGCTGCTGGACGCCTCTGCCAGCGTGAAAGAAAAACTGTTCGCCCTGCGCGATGCCGGCTTCCAGGTCGCACTGGACGATTTCGGCACCGGCTATTCGTCGCTGGCGTATCTCAAGAAGTTCGACATCGACTATCTCAAGATTGACCGCTCCTTCGTCCGCAACCTGACGGCCACTTCGGATGACATGGCACTGTGCGAAGCCATCATCGTGATGGCGCACAAGCTGGGTCTGAAAGTGATCGCGGAAGGGATCGAGACAACCACACAACGCCACCTGCTTGCCGCAGCCGGCTGCGATTACGGCCAGGGTTACCTGTTCGCGCGACCGCTTCCCATTTCTGAATTCGATGCGCTACTCGACGCATCGGTACAAAGTGCGTGATTGATCCGTAGGGTAGGCACGTATTGGGCGCCCGGCATCTGAAACTAGTGCACCGCCTGATTGACCTTGGCCAGTTCTGCCTCAGACAAGCCGCCGACCGCCGCCTTCAAGCGTAGCTGGCTCATCAGATAGTTGTATTCCGCCTGATACAGGTCGCGACGGGTGGAATAGGCCTGTTGTTGCGCATTGAGCACGTCCAGGTTGGTGCGCACGCCCACTTCGTAACCCAGCTTGCTGGCTTCCAGCAGACTCTCACTGGATTTCAGCGCCTGCTGCAACGCTTGTACCTGTGCGATGCCGCTCACTACCCCCAGATACGCCTGCCTAGTCTGCAACTCGATGTTGCGGCGTGCGTTCTCCAGGTCCTGTTTCGCCCGTTCGCGGTTGGCATCGGCTTCGCGCCATTTGGACTGGGTGGCTCCGCCCTGGAACAGGGGCAGGTTGAGTTGCACGCCGACAGATGTCCCGCTCACATCGCTACCAAAGCCAAGTGATCCTGCATTTGCAGCGCTCTTGGCATAGTTCGCCACCAGGTCCACGGTCGGCAGGTGTCCGCCGCGATTGCGGTCGACTTCTTTCTCGGCCAGTTCGGCCGCCGCTTTGGCGATGGTGATCTGGTCGTTGTGCAGTTTGGCTTCTTCGACCCATTGTTCCTGGTTCAGCGGTTGCGGTTGTTCGAGCTGGAAGGCGTTGCCCAAGGGGTTCAGTTCGGCCGGTGTGGCGTTGATGAGTTGCTGGAGGGTGCGGCGTTTCACTTCGAGGTTGCTCTGGGCGGCGATCTCCTGAGCGACGGTCAGGTCGAAACGGGCCTGGGCTTCATGGGTGTCGGTGATGGTGGCGGTGCCGACTTCGAAGTTGCGCTTGGCTTGTTCCAGTTGCTGTGAGATGGCGGTCTTCTGGGCGGCCGCCAGCTGGACGCTGTCCTGGGCGATGAGTACGTCGAAGTAGGTCTGTGCCGTGCGCAACAGCAGGTCTTGCTGGGCCAGTCTGAACTGGGCTTCGCTCTGTGCGACTTGCAGTTCGGATTCGGTATAGGCAGCCCAGTTCTGTTCGCGGAACAGGGGTTGCACCAGGCTCACGCCGTAACCGTTGCTGTTGTAGCGCTGGTTTCCGGGTGAAGGCGTCACCGTGGTCTTGTACTGGGTGTTGGTGTTGTTGAAGGTGCTGTTGGCGTTGAGGTTGACGCTGGGCAGCAGCAGGGCGCGGCCCTGGGTCAGTTTCTCTTTGCCGGCTTCGCGCGCGGCACGGGCCGAGGCGAAGACGGCGTCCTGGCCTTGGGCTGCATGGTAGATGTCGAGCAGGTCGGCGGCTTGGGCATGCATCTGCACACCCAGCGCCAGCAATACGCTCACTGCGATCTTTGAATGGTTCATGTCAATCTCCGTATCTGTAAAGAATCAATTGAATTTTCCATAAGGAAGACAAACCTTCTAATCTCGTAGGTCGGGTTTTAACCCGACATGTCGGGCTGAAGCCCGACCTACGAGATACCACTCATTGCCAAGAATTATGGAAATATCAATCATCACTGCGGTCAGGCGTGCACATGTCTCAACCGCTTCGCTTTGGCGACCAGCCATACGATCAAATCATCCACATAGGTAAACACCACAGGGATCACCAGCAGGCTGAGGAAGGTGGAAGTGATCAAACCGCCGATCACCACGATGGCCATCGGCGAACGGAAACTGCCGTCGCCCATGCCGAAGTCGAGCGCCACCGGCAGCATGCCTGCACCCATAGCCATGGTGGTCATCACGATCGGTCGCGCGCGTTTCTTGCACGCATCGAGCAGTGCTTCGGTGCGGTTCATGCCGCGCTCGCGCCGCGACACGATGGCGTATTCCACCAGCAGGATGGAGTTCTTGGTGGCGATGCCCATCAGCATGATGATGCCTATCATCGACGGCATAGAGATCGATGTGTGCGTGATGAACAACGCCATGAACGCGCCGGGGATGGACAGGATCAGCGCACACAGGATGGTGGCCGGTTGCATGAAATCCTTGAACAGCAGCACCAGCACGATGTAGATGCACAGCACGCCGGTGAACATGGCGAGGCCGAAGCTGGCAAACAGTTCGATCATCATCTCGGCATCTCCGACCGGTGCGATCGCCACACCCTCTGGCAGATTCTTCAGCGAAGGCAACGCCAGCGCGGCCGCCTGCACCTTGCCCAGCGGCTGCCCGGCGAGTTCGACTTCGAAGGTCACGTTGCGCTGGCGGTCGAAACGGTCGATCTGAGCCGGGCCGCTTTCCAGCGACAGCGTCGCCACATTGCCCAGCATCACCGGCCCGTGCGAACCCTGCACCACCAGACGCGACAGCAGGTCGATGTCCTCGCGCGCATCGTCGCGCAGCTTGACGATGATGGGCAGTTGCCGCTCGGGCAGGTTGAGCTTGGCCAGCGCCTGATCGTAATCGCCATTGGTCGCCACACGCAGCGTCTCGCCAATCGCGCTGGTGGTCACACCAAGGTCGGCCGCCCTGGCGAAATCGGGACGCACCACCACTTCGGGCCGCAGCACACTGGAGTTCGACACCACGTTGCCAACGCCGGGGATGGTGCGCAACTCCTGCCCCACCTTCATCGCATGTTCCGCAAGCAGATTGCCGTTCTCGCTGGTGAGCACCACCTGGTATTTGTCTGACGAGGCACCCAGCCCGACCTTGACGCGCACACCGGGCAAGACGGCCATCGCCTCGCGCAGTTCGTCCTCGATCTCCTGCTTGCGCTTCTTGCGTTCTTTCTTGGGCTTCAACTGGATGGACAGCGTGGCCTTGCGTGCTTCCGGCGCGCCGGTCGGCTCGAAGGCATTGCCGCCGGTAGCGCCGCCACCGATGGCGGTATAGACCAAAGTCACGTCCGGGTTCTGCATCACGATATGGCGTGCTTCTTCCGCCAGCGCGTAGGTCTGTTCGAACTTGCTACCGGGCGGCAGGGTTAGGCTGACCTGGGTCTGCGACAGATTATCCTTGGGCTGGAAGGCGGTCTGTAGTGTGCCGGCCAGAAGGAAGGAACCGAAGAAGAACACGGCGGTGGCCAGCAGTGTCTTGATGCGATTGTTCAGACACCATTGCGCCCAGACCAGATATATCTCCAGCCATTTCGGGATGGGATGCGCCTCGCGCGGTCGCAGGATGTAAGCAGACATCATCGGTGTCAGCAGGCGCGCCACCACCAATGAAAATATCACCGCCACCGCGGCCGTCCAGCCGAACTGCACGAAGAACTTGCCGGGGATACCGCTCATGAACGCGGTAGGCAGGAACACCGCCACCAGCGTGAATGTCGTCGCAATCACCGCCATGCCGATCTCGTCGGCCGCTTCCATCGCCGCCTGGTAAGGCGTCTTGCCCATCTCCAGGTGGCGCATGATGTTCTCGATCTCGACGATGGCATCGTCCACCAGCACGCCGACCACCAGCGACAAAGCCAGCAATGTCACCATGTTGATGGTGAAACCGAACAGATAGATCAGCGCGAAAGTGGGGATCACCGCCAGCGGCAAGGCGGTCGCTGCCACGATGGTGGCGCGCGTGTTGCGCAGGAAGAAGATCACCACGATCACCGCCAGCAGCGCGCCCTCGAAGATCATCTCCATCGAACCCTTGTAGGTCTCGTACACCTGGTCGACAGTGTTGAATACCTTCTCGACGGTCAGCTCGGGATGTGTCTGCTTCAGTTGCGCCAGCGCCTTGCTGACGCCGTCGGCCACGGCCACATCGCCCGCGCCGATGGAACGCACGATCTCGAAGCCGACCACCGGCTTGCCGTCATGCAGCGCCGCGCTGCGCCGCTCGGCGATGGTATCGCTCACACTGGCCACCTGATTGAGGCGCACATGACGTCCGTCGCGCAGACTGATCTCCATCTGCGCCAACTCGGCCGCAGTCTGCACCGTCGCCACGGTACGCACCGATTGCTCCATGCCACCAAGGTCGGCGCGCCCGCCCGGCGCTTCCTGCTGGATCTGGCGCAACTGGGCAGAGACTTCCGCCGCGGTCAGGTTGAGCGCCAGCATCCGGGTCGGATCGAGCTCTACGCGCACCTCGCGCGTCACGCCGCCGACACGGCTCACCGCACCGACGCCCTTCACACCGAGCAGCAGTTTGGTGATGTTGTTATCGACGAACCAGGACAATTCCTCCTCGCTCATGGTTGGCGACGAGACGGTATAAGTGAGGATAGGCTTGCCGCTCAGTTCCACTTTATTGATGACCGGATCGAGCATCTCCTTGGGCAGATCGCTGCGGATACGCGAGATGGCGGAACGCACGTCCTCCAGCGCGGCTTGCGAATCACGCTCCAGGCGGAACTCGGCCGATACCACTGCCGTGCCATCCTTGACCTGTGCATACAGATGCTTCAGCCCCTGCGCACTGGCAAGCGCATTCTCGATCTTGCGCGTCACCTCGGTCTCCATCTGATCGGGTGAAGCGCCGGGCATCGAGGCCGTGACCGTGATCATCGGCAGATCGATGTCCGGGAACATCTGGATCTTCATCGCCTTGAACGCCATGATGCCGAGGAAAGTGAGCATCGCGAACCCGAGCAGCGCCGGGATCGGATTACGGATGGACCAGGCGGAGACGTTCATTTGACTACCTGCACAGCATCACCTTCGGACAAGAACGGTCCGCCGCCCTCCACCACCTGCTCGTTCGACTTGAGACCCTTTTTGATCTCGATACGGTCACCGCTACGCAGTCCGATCTCTACCGGCCGCTCATGCACATGACTGTCCGCCCCCAGCACCAGCACATAGGCCAGATTGCCGCGGCGCATCACGGCGGACTGCGGCAACGTCGCCAGTCCGTGCTTGCCGCCGCTGATATCGAAGGTGCCGCGCGCATAAGCACCGGCGATGATGCCGCTGTTGTCCGGCAGCGAGATCAAGGCGTAACCGTAACGGGTCTTGGCATCCACCGATGGCGAGATCGCGCGCACCGTACCTTTGACGATCCTGTCCTCGCCCACCGTGACCTCGGCACTCATACCCTTGCGCAGCAGCATGAGCTCTTCTGCCGTCATCTCTGCGCGCCACTCCAGGCGCCCCTTGCGGATCATGCGGAACAGCTCCACGCCGGGCTGCGCGGTCGAACCGGCATTGGCGCTCACCGAAGAGATGACGCCGTCATCCGGCGCCACGATGCGCCCCTGCACCTCGCTCGCAACGGCGGAAACAGTACCCGGCCGCGCGAAGTTGTCCAGCGTGAGCAGCACATCGCCTTGCCGTACATGGTCGCCGATGCTGACTTTCACCTCGGCGATACGCAGCCCCTGTAACTGGGCACTGATGACCGCCTCCTGCCAGGGCAGGATGCTCCCGTTCGCTCCCAGACTGCGCGACCACTTGTCATCGCGCAGCGTCGTGGTGCGCACTGTCAACGCCGGACGGCTGACTGCGGCGGCAGGCGCAGCCTGTTCGGCGTGGCTGCCGCCGACCAGCCAGGCTGCGCCGCCTGCCAGCGCCAGCAGCGCAGCTCCGATCCTGATCGTGCGCCGGTTGAGTTTGAGGTTGAGTTCCATCGTCATCTTCCTTTCGATTCGTTACCTTGTGTGCCCGAGTATCACGGCACCGTATTCATTTCTTCGCCCGAGCCGAAGCAGCGCGGCGCTTGCGTTCGGATTCGATCAACGCAATGGCATATTCCACCAGGCGTTCAGCCATGACCTCCTGTGCTTTCTGGCCTTCGAGCAGCTTGGGGGCGAAATAATCGAGCGCCGCACGATTGTGGAAGAACACTGTCGCCAGACCGAACAGCCCGAAGGTCAGCCTGTCCACTTCCACATCCGGCTTCTTCAGGCCGAACTCGCGGCACAACAGAGCCTGTATCTTTTCGTGATTGGGGCGGAACGCCTGCATCATGGCGTCGCCCAGCACACCGCTGGGTTCCGCATCCTCGCGTGCATGCAGACGCATGAACAGCTTCAACATCGGGTCTTCCTCGGCCGTTGGCGGGAACAACCAGCCATAGAGCGCGGCCAACGCCTCTCTCACCGACACCTGCGCGATATCCATCGTGACCAGGGTATTGCAGTCCTCAAGGAACGGCAGGCGAAACACCTCGCGGTACAGCTCCGCCTTGTCGCCATAGTAATAATGGATGGAAGCCAGATTGACCCCGGCACGCTTGCAGATCTCGCGCGTGGTGGCAGCGTGGTAGCCGACCTCGGCGAACACTTCGGCCGCAGCTTGCAGCAATCGCCAGCGCGTCTCTTCCTGCGTAGTGGGCTGGTGCCCGAGCAGTCGCTGGGCGGTTTGCAGCAGCAGACAACGGGTTTCTTTTTTGGCGGTCATGATCCGTCCCGGAAGCTTAGAAGGTGAGCACGTTAATTCAGTCAAATGATTAAGTCAAGCGACTGAATTAATCAGAAGTCAAAAAAAACCCCGTCAGCCGGGGTGGCCCGCACGATGCGGACCACCCCGCCCTGCCTCACTCCTTGGGTTGCATATCTTCCTGCCCGTGCTTGCCACAGCAGCCGCTCATCCCGCTCTTGAATTTCTCGCGCTCTTCTGGCGACATGTTCTCCAGGCGGTGCTTGTGCCACTTGCCATGCCCGCCGCAATGCCCGCGGAAGCCGCCGAACAATATCTTGCTCAACAGCAGCACGCCCATCGCCTGCAGGTAACCGATCTCCTTGATGCCAAACAAGGTCGGCAGCAGCCAGTTCCACAACGACATCACCACCCAGCCCAGCGCCGCGACACCAAGCACGACCAATACACCGATCTTCCAGCATTTCATTTTGCAGTTCATCTCAGCTCTCCTTAAAGTTCGAATTCGTCATAGATCGTTTGCAGCTTCGCCCGTAGATGCAGCACCGCATAACGCTTGCGCGCCAGCAGTGTGTTCACGCTCACACCACTTTCCGCTGCCAGCTCTTTGAAACTGCGCCCATCCAGCTCATGGGCGATGAATACGTCGCGCTGCTCCTTCGGCAGTTCATCGAGCGCAGCCGTCAGAACCTCCAGCAACACCCCGCGTGCATAGGCTGCTTCCGGCCCCGCATCGGATGAAGGCAACACCTCCTCCAGCCAATGCCCGTCCTCTTCGTCGCCTCCCGCATCCGGCAACTGCACCTCGCGTTTCTTGCGGAAGCGGTCGATGATGCGATTGCGCGCCACCCGGAACAGCCAGGCGCCAACCTGCTCGATGGGCTCCGGCAGACGATAGGCCTCGACATACTCGAAGAACACATCCTGCAGGATATCCTCGGCCTCGTTCGCATCCGGCACGCGACGGCGGATGAAATTCCGCAGCCGCCCGCGCTCGCGGGAGATCGTTTCGGTGATGCGTTTATCCTGTTCGGCCATCAGCGCATCCGCAGTTAATGTCGTATCCATGCCTGTAAAGACGGATCAGGGATGGGAATATTGTGGGGTGATGAAAAAAATTCGGGGTCGATTCACTGCTGAGCTTTTGTACCACGACTTGAGAGAATTGTTCATCATAAACCTGTGCTATGTATGCCATCGTACAGAAGCGCCCTGCAAGGACAGCGACAATCAACCGCATCTTTAGAAAGGAGAAATGATATGTTGAAAATTTCTGTTTTACCCATGACGGTTGCGACAGTACTGATGATCTTGCCCTCGATAGTGGGCGCTGCCTCTGCCACATCGACAATCGCGGTATCGGCATCGGTCACACAAAACTGCACCATCAGTACGACATCAGCGCTCGCATTCGTCGCTTATGATCCCATTGGTGCAAATGCAACCGCTGCTTTGAACGCTACCGGTCAGGTTAGCGTCGCCTGTTCCAAAGGTGCTACCGGCCTGACGATCGGGATGGATAACGGCGCCCATGTTGCAGGTGCACAACGCCAGATGCTGGGCGGTGTTGCAGCCGGTCTGCTGCAATACAACCTGTTTCAGCCACCCAACAATACACCGAGTACTCCCTGCACATTCCCCGGCACCACAGCCTGGACCAATACGGGTGGGGGGCTGTTCACTCTTTCCAGCGCACCGACCAAGACTGCACGTGTTTACAACGTGTGCGGTACTGTTCCCGGGGGACAGGATGTCGCGGCAGATTCTTATACCGATACAGTAAGTGCAACGATCAACTTCTGAGAATGGTGACCAATTATGAATAATCCTATATTTATCACTGCAGGTCATCGTTGCTGGAATACGGTACGCGGCGCTGCCGTCTGCGCATTTGCACTACTTGTTTCCGGTGTTGCAGCTGCGGCGAACTGGGAGATTGATCCGGTTCGGGTAGAGCTGTCCCCGCAACAGCAGACCGCCGCGATCAAAATCAAGAACAACTCAAACCAGGCAACAAAAATACAGATCGATGTGGTCGCATGGTCACAGTCCGGGGGTAAGGACGTTTACACCCCGAGCAAGGAGTTGCTCGTCTCGCCGCCCATAGTCACCATCGCTGCGAATAGCGAACAGATTATCCGTGCCGCCTTGCGGCGACCGGCGGACACGGCAAATGAGTTGACCTATCGCATCAACTTGCAGGAACTGCCTGCACAACCGGCACCGGGATTCACCGGACTGCAAGTCGCATTGCGTATCGGCCTGCCAGTATTCGTCAAACCTAAAGCCGGCAAAGCCTCGCCGAAGATGCTGTGGAGTGTCGCGCGCATGCCCGGCAATATGCTGCGAGTTGAACTGCATAATCAGGGCAACGCGCATGTGCAGGTTTCGGATTTTGCACTTTACATTCCGGGAGAAGATCGCGCGCTAGTCAACGAATCAGGCTCGAGCTATGTGCTGGCAGGTCAAGCACATGAGTGGCTACTAAAAACTGGCTCATCGGAAAAAATAAGCGGTGGCCGTTTGCATCTCAAGGCCTACACCGATGCTGGAAACGTCGATACGGAACTTGCGCTGGACAAGCCGTAACAGCGCTGCGGTATTCCTGATATGGGTCATTTACCTTCCCTGCGCAACAGCGGCTTCCGACAGCGGGACATCTCCCGCTGATCAGCCCGTCAGGCCTCTGGGTCCGATGCCCGCACCCTCTGCGTCCACCTCCAGAGCAGCATTTCAGGAGCGATTGTTGCTCGTTGATATCAACCGGCAACAATTGAACCAAACCGTGATGCTGCTTGAAGACAAGGCCGGAAGGCTCTATGTGTGGAGCAGTGATCTGCAACGCTGGCGCTTGCGTCCGCCCGATACAGGCACGGCGATTGAGTATCAGGGCGAAAAGTATTATCCGCTCAGCGCGATTTCGGGCGTATCGAATGTATATGACCCGAAGCTGCTGACGCTGATGATCGAAGTGCGTCCCGAGGCATTCACCGAGACAACGCGGGCTACTCAATATACCAATATGCCGCCGCCGGTCAAACCGGGTCCGGGCGGATTCATCAACTACGATTTGTTTGCCTCGCATTCCTCTGAGTCAACACAACGTTCAGGACTGTTTGAATTCGGCTATTTCAACCGCTTCGGCGTTGGTACCAGCAACATGCTGGCCAATCAGCCCGGCAGCCATTCCAGCGCGACGCGTCTCGATTCCACATGGACTACCGATTACCCGGACAAAATGCAAACACTGCACGTAGGCGATGCCATTTCCGCGCCAGGTACCTTGGGGCGCGCGGTACGCTTCGGTGGCATCCAGTTCGGCACAAACTACAGTACGCAACCGGGCTTCCTCACCTATCCGCCACAAAGCGCAGTGGGTGAAGCAGTATTGCCCTCAACCGTTGATGTGTTCATCAACAATGCGCTGGTATCCCGCCAGAACGTTCCACCCGGACCATTCTCGATCAGCAATCTGCCGATAGTCTCGGGCGGAGGCGATGTTCGGCTTGTCGTGCGCGATCTGTTGGGACGTGAGCAGGTCATTACCCGACCGTTTTATGCCAGCCAGACATTGCTGCGCGAGGGACTGGTGGATTTTTCCAGCGAGCTTGGCGTTGTGCGCAACAACTTTGGTATCAATAGCAACGATTACGGCAGTTGGCTTGGAAGCGGGACATACCGGCGTGGAATGAACGATCATTTTACCGGTGAAGTCCACGGCGAAGTGATGCGGGGTCAGGCAACTCTAGGCACCGGTGGAGACTATCTGATCCCCAAACTTGGCGTGATCAGTAGCTACCTTGCTGGCAGTCATCGTGATTCAAACAACGGCAGCTTGATGCTCCTCGGGCTGGACCGGCAGGCTAATCCATGGAGTTTTGGTGCTCACATGCAATGGGCAAGCAGCGGCTTCACACAGATCGGACTGGAGCCGCCACTGTTGCTCCCGGCTCAAATGAGCAGCTACAACCTGAGTTATGCGGGGAATACCAATGGCTCCGTCGGCATTGCCTATATCAGTCAACACTTCCGCGAGCAGGCCGATACACGCATCGCCACACTGGGTTACAGCGCCTCGCTGGGGAAAATCGGCTCGTACAGTTTATCCATGCTGCGTAACCTGTCGGGCAACATGGACACCACGATCTTCGCGCTGCTCAGTTTTTCTCTGGATGTATCGACAAACTTGAGCGCCAGTGCACAGTCCGTGCGTGGCGGAAGTGGCGGCAGCCACAATGATTTCAGCACAACGCTGCAACGTAATCTGCCGCTTGGTGAAGGTTACGGCTACCGTTTGCAGGCACGCAGTGAAGGATCACAAGAAGCGTCGTATTCAATGCAAAATAACGCGGGCACCTATACGGCTGAAACCGCGCAGAACCAGGGTTACAACACCACACGTCTGGATGTCACGGGCGGTATCGCGGTACTCGGTGGCGATGCATTTTTGAGTCGCCGTATCGACCAGAGTTTTGCCGTGGCCCGCATTCCGGATTATTCAAACGTACATATCCTCGCCGACAATCAGCCCGCAGGCCAAACAGATGCCAACGGCAACGCGCTGATTCCCCGTCTGCGTGCATACGATATCAACCTGATTTCAATCGACCAGCGCGACATCCCGCTGGATGCTGAAATCGGCGCACTCAAACTACAGGCGGTTCCCTACTTCCGCAGCGGCATCGATGTGAAGTTCCCGATCAAACGCTCACTCGGTGCGACGCTCACCATCCGTCTCGATAATGGCAAACCATTACCCGTCGGCGCTTCAGTACAGCAAATCGGCAAGAATGATATCTTTACGGTCGGTTACGAAGGTGAGGTATATCTCGTTGGCCTTGATCCGACCAACCGATTGCGCGCGACTTGGCACAGCCAGACATGTGAGTTCGATGTACGGTTTACCGCGAGCAACGATCCCCTGCCGGATCTCGGCACTTTCCTTTGCACAGGAGTGAAGCCATGACGGAATGGAACAGGCACTTGATCAACCTCTCTGGCATAAGCCTGCGGCGAGTACAGCTTGGCGCAATGTCCACGGTGTTGCTGGTCGTGATGTGGCAACCCTTGTCGGCTTGGGCTTCTTGCAGTTTCACCTCTGTTACGGATGTCGGTTTTGGTACCTACAATGTTTTTGACACACTTCCGAATACCAGCGGTGTGGGCAGTATCACCATCAGGTGCCAAGGAGGGAGCGGTAATGCTTATGACGTCACACTGAGTACAGGACAGAGTCACAGTTACGCGTCGCGCGTAATGAAGAGCGGTGCAAATAGCCTGACCTACAATATTTACACCAGCGCCTCGCGCTCCATTGTATGGGGCGATGGCTCGGGCGGCAGCAATAAACAAACTGTATACAAAAATAGCACCACGACGCTGAGCCTGTTTGGTCAGATTCCGGCAGGGCAGGATGTGGCAAACGGCACTTACACAGACAACCTCATTGCAACTGTGAGTTTTTGAAACCACCCGCTCTGGAAACACCCGGCTCAATCAAGCGTGTGTATAGAAAGTAGCAACGGCCATGGATAGTTGCCTGGCACCGTGTTTTGGCTAAGATAAAAACGGAAACCCAACACGTGCGTCAAATTGGGGGGGAGCGGGCCGCGCTGAACAATGGCGCCTCCATCAGCACCAAGTTGCACGGGGCTGCCAAGACCGCTGACTTCTACCGACTCAAACAGGTGGCTGACCGGGTGAAACTCCAACAGGTAGCCAACACGGCTGTTGGTGGAAACCGAAAAGCGCGAAGCATCTTGAATGTCGACGTAACCACGCGAGACATCGCTTTCTGTAACCTTGAGTTGGGTAACCTGGTACTCGTTTCGTATTTTTGCATTTGCAATGACCGTCACAGAAACCGGCATTGCCGAACTGGCCTGAGCACCTTCTGATGAAGAAGCTATTGCAGCATTCGGCCCAAGACCGACAGCCACGATCAGTGCAGAGATGATCAGCTTCCGTTGCAGTCGCAATCCGGTTTCGACTTGGCTTCTGGTGATGGTTCCGGCTTCAATCAATTCCTCGCCAATTCGCCGACCCGTTACTTCCTGGCGGCGCAAGGCATCACTGAGTTGCGTACGTGTCACCTGACCAGATGTGACGAGAATATTCCCCAGAGCCAGCTCACCCGAAACCATGGCCGCGCCGCCGTGGTTGCGCTGGAACTCCAGCACCACATCCCGTTCGCTCTGGGTAAGCAAGTGCTTCTCGATCAGAATCTCTTCAAGCTTGCGGCCATCGCGTTTTTGTTCAGCAATTGCGTCTTCAAGCTGCTCTGATGAAATGCGACCTGCCGCATGCAGTAACTCACCAAAACGTTCACGCTCCCTTGTTGTCAAGGTTAATGCCTGATCGAGTTGATCCAGATATTTATCCATGTCGAAATCTACCTGCATACTCTCGGGAAGAATCACGCCCAGTGTTGACAGGAGTAGTCCAATTTTTTCGTCAGTTTTCATTCCAATAGTCAACCTGTACAGAGCGCAAACGAATTGCATTTTGCTCATTGCAACTTTCACGGGATATTTTCGATCCACAGCCGCACGAAGTCTGTGTGCCACCACACACACGGATATTGGATATCCTTCAACCACTGAAATCACTGCGGGATGCTGCTGCTTATTGCTCTGAACGGGAAGTGGGAACGGCCTTTTGTTGGTTCGCACATTGAATATCTTCGGAGTAAGCTAGGAACTGCCTGTCACAAGCGTCCGTTATCCGCCCCGCGATGTGGCAGAATGAAATAACACTTCGCGCTAGTTTGTATGAGTTCCGATGTGCGCTACGTAATGACTGACATAACTAAACGCAAGCTGAACGAGGAATCTCGTGCTCCCAAGTGGTGAAATTCTCAATCTGTTAATCGATCACGCTCCGGTCGAACTCGCCATGTTCGATTGTGAGATGCGTTACCTTGCGGTAAGCAAACGCTGGCGAGATGACTTTTCTCTCGGCGACCGAAACATCATTGGCACATCCCATTATGAGATATTCCCCGAGATCACGGAAAGCTGGAAAGAAATTCATCGCCGTTGCTTGTCGGGAGAGGTGATTCGCGCCGATGAGGATCGCTTTGAAAGACAGGATGGAACAGTCCAATGGCTACGGTGGGAAGTTTTGCCATGGTACGGTAGCGATGGCGCTATAGGCGGTATTGTTATTTTTTCCGAAGACATTACGCGATACAAACAGGCCGAGGAAAAAATCCGCATGCTTAACGTCGATCTTGAGCAACGCGTAGCGGAGCGGACAGCGCAATTGACGGCGGAGATCGTTGTTCGGAGACAGTCGGAACAGATTCTGAAGCAATATGCGGCAATCATTGAATCTTCAGAGGATGCCATCATAAGCAAAACGCTGCAAGGCATCATCACTAGTTGGAACAGCGGTGCAGAACGGATATTTGGCTATCGTCGTGAAGAGGTAATCGGGCAATCCATTTCCATTCTGGTTCCAGAGCAATATCTGCACGAGGAGGCAACTCTGCTGGAGCGGATTCGTAGTGGAGAGGCCGTGCATCATTACGAAACTGTGCGCCGATGCAAAGAAGGCAAGATGATTGACGTTTCCGTTTCGCTTTCGCCAATTCATGACCAGGACGGGAATATCGTAGGCGCGTCCAAGATTGCGCGGAACATCACTGTGCAAAAACGGTTAGAAAACCAAGTGCATCAACTCGCTTTCAATGACGAGCTAACGAAACTGCCCAATCGCCGTCTGCTAAATGACCGGCTGAATCAGTCGATAGCTGCAAGCAAGCGCAGTGGTAAATATGGCGCACTCATGTTTCTGGATTTGGATAACTTCAAACCACTTAATGATACATATGGACATAGCATAGGAGACTTGCTGTTGATTGAAGTTGCGCAACGCATTAGCGGCATCGTGCGTGAAGTGGACACAGTGGCTCGTTTCGGTGGCGATGAGTTTGTTGTGGTGCTCAGCGAATTGAATGAAGACAAAACCGAATCCACCACACAAGCCAGCAATGTTGCGGAAAAAATCCGCGTCACTTTGGCAGAACCATATTTATTGACCATCCCCAAAAGGGACGGAGCCGAAAGCACCATCGAGCATCACTGCACATCAAGTATCGGCGTTGTATTGTTTCTCAACCATGCGGCCAGTGCAGACGATGTTATTAAATCGGCCGATGCTGCGATGTATCAAGCCAAAAATGCCGGACGCAATTTGATCAGGTTTAATGATTTGAAAGTCTGAATGACTGGTTTCGGGCAGCAAAGTTACAAGGTTGACTGGCTGAAGCGGGGTTAGCAAGCGACCTTCGATAGTTATCAATACACTGCCAAGCAATGACTGCTTGTAAGAAGCAGGTATCTCGGCGACCTGCGCAGACAGACTTTCCAACATACCGATGATGCAACAACAAAAACAGAAGGCTCGACCGACAGCTTCTGCCGCTAGCCGCCCATCGAAAAATCTACAACTCGATGTGCCGGTAAACCACCTCGACCACCACCAACTCTTCTACCCCCTCCGGAAGTTGCCGGCGCACGGCAACGTCTGGACGCGCCTTTAGCAGCGCGCGTGCCAACGACAATTTCAGCTGATGTGGCTCTTGCTGACGCGCTTCGTCGATGCCGACGATCCTGCAGGTGCGTTCCGTTCTGTGTGTGGTGTTTGCAGGTGCGATTTCACTCGCACCTGCCTCCTTGGCGGGATTACTCTGCATCCAGCACGTTGATCCGTGCATGCAGGGAATCGATTTCATCCAGCAATTGCAGCGCCAGCGCGACTCCGGCCAGGTTGATTCCCAAGTCGCGCTGCAACCGCAGCGACACAGTGGCCCGGCGCATGTGGACGCCGCTAAAACGCCAGCTGACCGGCTCGTTCCCGACCGGCACCAGCACGCCTTCTTCTACCAGTTCTATGATGTATTCCGCATGCACTGCGCAAGCGCGGCAGACATCAGCCAGCGTCAAACCGGTTTGCTCTTCCAGAATGATTCCGCTCAGTTGCGGTAGCAGTTTGTCGCTATCCATGCTCAAACTCCCAGTTTGCTGCGCGGGTTGAAAGATTTGAACTGTGCGGCCATATTGCGGTAAACCTCTTTGTCCGCTTCATCGTCGGCGCGCGGCAGGACGATTTTCAGCACGGCATAAAAATCTCCCGGTGTTTTCGACGGAATTCCCTGGCCTTTAAGCCGCAGTTTGTTGCCAGCGGCGGCACCGGCCGGAACCTTGATCTCGACGACTCCGTTCGGTGTGGGCACGTTCAACGCTGTGCCCAGCGCGGCTTCCCATGGTGCCACCGGCAGGTCGAGATACACATCCTGCTTTTCCAGGCGATAGAGAGGATGCGGGCGGAATTCGATCTCCAGCAGCAAATCGCCTGATTTGCCCTGGCCGAAACCCGCCGCGCCTTGTCCTGCCAGACGAATATGCTGCCCGGCGCGGATACCTTGCGGTATGGTCACATTGAGCTTGCGCTCGCGCATGGCCACCCGACCCTGCGCATCGACTTCGGGAACTTGCAAGGCGATGGTGCGAACTGCACCGATGTAGCTATCTTCCAGGTCGATCAATACCCGGGCATGGTGGTCTTCGCCCCTGGCATGGGATTGCGCGCGATGACCGCGCGCCGCACTAAAGTCACGACCGTACAGTGATTCAAAGAAATCACTGAATTGCGCCGCATCGCCGCCGGTATAACCGCCGCCGGAAAATTCGAAACCGGTATTCCAGTCGGGTGGCGGGTTGAAATCCTGCCCCCCTTTCCAGTTGGCGCCCAGTTTGTCGTAGGCGGCACGCTTTTCAGGATCCTTGAGCACTTCGTTAGCCTCGCCGACTTCCTTGAAGCGGGCTTCCGCATCCGGTTCTTTACTCACATCCGGGTGATATTTGCGCGCCAGCAAGCGATATGCGCGCTTGATCTCATCTTGGGTCGCGTCGCGCGCAACGCCCATGATCGAGTAGTAATCCTTGAATTCCATAGTTCGATTGTTTCCGCTCGGTTCCGGAGTATCTCAATGAATACCTGTTTGTCAGGGCATCCATCACCAACGACACATCACTCAACGGAATGCCTGGCAAGCTACGGAAGAAAGGTTTGCCTGTATGTACGAAGGCGCACAGAACATTTGGGCTGCGAAGCAGTAAAAGTTCGTTGCGACCGGGTATCGATGCGGCCCGGTACGATTTCTGCAAAGAAGGAGAACGACATGCCGGTGACATTTACTACAGGTGACTACCCCAATATCACCATGCTTAACGATGACGCACTTGCCATGCTGAAAATGATGGGACACAGCGGAAAGGTGCCGGGTTCGATCCGGGCGGAGGATATGGCACAGGCGCTTGGTCTGTTAACGACCGCACTAGCAACAAGCAAGACCCTGCCCCAGGCTGAAGCCGAAGACGCAGATGAACCGGTGGTCAGCACTGCGCACCGGGGGCAACCTCTGGTTGATCTGCTCGCTGCCGCAGTCAAGGCAAACAACTATGTGATGTGGGATAACTCGACATTCATGAGCTAAAAAAGGAACACCATGAAAAAAATGGAACAACTGGAACTGGATGCACAGCGCCATGCAATTACGGCAGACATGCGCGGACTGCTGGAAAAATACCGCACGATATTCGGCTGGGATATTCCGGAGATCGATCAGCCTGGTGCAGACAAGCTGATCTTGGCGGCGATGCACAAAGCGCTGGATGATATTTCGGTGTGATCTTCAGTTTGCTGCAGGAATTGCTTTGCTGGCAAAAATTCAGGTGCGCGCCTACACTGTCACGACGCTGGATCGACGGGAGCCAATATGGAAGACAAGACCGGTGTGTCGAATCACGGTGTGGTTGACTCAATACGCGGCAGTGTCGTGGATATGCGCTTTGCGAATCGTCTGCCGGCGATCTACTCCTTGCTGCATGCCGGTGAGAATGATCAAATCGCAATCGAGGTGCTTTCCCAACTCGATGCGCAGCGCGTGCGCGGCATCGCGCTGACACCCACACAAGGCCTGGCTCGCGGCACCGTAGTGCAAGATACGGGTGGGCCGTTAAAAACCCCGGTCGGCAAGGCAATTCTTTCCCGCATGTTCGATGTGTTCGGCAACGTCATCGATCGTCAGCCTGATCCCGTCGGCATCGAATGGCGCAGTGTGCACAATGCCCCGCCCGCACTGGCGCGGCGCTCCACCAAATCCGAATTATTCGAAACCGGCATCAAAGTCATCGATGTGTTGTCTCCGCTGGAGCGCGGCGGCAAGGCGGGATTGTTCGGCGGTGCCGGTGTGGGCAAGACGGTGTTGCTCACCGAGATGATCCACAACATGATCGGACACCAGGAAGGCGTCAGTATTTTTTGCGGTATCGGCGAACGCTGCCGCGAGGGCGAGGAACTCTATCGCGACATGAAGGAGGCAGGTGTCCTGCCGAACATGGTGATGGTCTTCGGCCAGATGAACGAGCCGCCGGGTAGCCGCTTTCGCGTGGGGCATGCCGCCCTGACGATGGCGGAATATTTTCGCGATGACGAACACCGTGATGTACTGCTGCTGGTCGATAATATATTTCGCTTCATTCAGGCAGGCATGGAGGTGTCGGGGCTGATGGGGCAGATGCCTTCGCGTCTCGGTTACCAGCCCACCATGAGCACCGAGTTGTCGCAACTGGAAGAGCGTATCGCCAATACCGACAGCGGTGCCATCACCTCGATCCAGGCAGTGTACGTGCCCGCGGATGATTTCACCGACCCGGCAGCGGTGCATGTGTTCTCGCATCTTTCTGCCTCCATCGTGCTGTCGCGCAAGCGCGCAAGCGAAGGACTGTTTCCGGCCATCGACCCGCTGCAATCCAGCTCCAAGATGGCGACCCCGAGCATCGTTGGCGAGCGGCATTACGCGCTGGCGCAGGAGATCCGACGAACGCTGGCACAATATTCCGATCTCAAAGACATCATCGCCATGCTCGGCCTGGAGCAGCTTTCACCCGAGGACCGCAAAGTAGTCGGGCGCGCACGCCGTCTGGAACGTTTTTTGACTCAGCCTTTTTTTACCACGGAACAATTCACCGGCTTCAAAGGCAAACTCGTCAGCCTCAAGGACTCGCTGGACGGCTGTGAACGCATCCTGAACGATGAATTCAAGGATTATCCGGAAAGCTCGCTGTACATGATCGGCAGCATCAACGAAGCCGTTGAAAAAAGGAAGACTGAACCGAAAACAGTATCTGAACCAGATCCCGAACCGGAGGCCGAACATGCAATCAGCACGCATGAATCTTAAAATACTCCTGCCCTACAAGGTGTTCGCGGAGAGATCCGGTGTATCACGCATCGTGGCACGGTCCAGTGAGGGTTCGTTCGGGCTGCTGCCCCACCGGCTGGATTGCGTAGCAGCACTGGTACCGGGAATCCTGGTTTACGAGACCGAGGCGGAAGGTGAGGTTTATATGGCCGTCGATGAAGGCGTTCTGGTCAAATCGGGACAGGATGTGCTGGTCTCGGTGCGCAACGCAATTGCCGGAACGGACCTGAGCAAGCTGCATGCGGCGGTCGATCAGGAATTCCTGAATCTCAACGATCAGGAAAAGAAAGTGCGTTCGGTGCTGGCAAAACTGGAAAGCGGTTTCATTCGCCGTTTTGCGGAGTTTCATCATGAGTGATAAACATAAATACAAGCTCGCAGAAGACGAAAGCAAGTTCGGCCGGCAGGTAGGTGCGATGGCAGCGCGCAAGCTCAAGGCGCAACGCCACACCACGCAAACCGTCTGGACCGGCCTCGGCATGATGGGGCTGGTGGGATGGTCGGTAGCGGTGCCCACGCTGCTCGGTGCCGCGCTGGGAATCTGGATCGACAAACACTATCCGGGTAGCCATTCGTGGACGCTGGCTCTGCTGGTCGCCGGTTTGTGTCTCGGCTGTTTCAATGCGTGGCATTGGGTAGCCAAGGAAGAACGGGAAATTCACAGCGAGGGAGATGAACATGACTGACGCATTGAGTTTTATCTCTTCCGTGATCGCGGGTATCTTGCTTGGTGCATTCTTTTTCGGCGGCTTGTGGTGGACTGTACACAAGGGTGTCAAATCCGAGCGGGTAGCGCTCTGGTTCTTCGGCAGTATGCTGCTGCGAACGGGCGTGGTCATGCTCGGGTTCTATTTGTTGCTGGGCGACAGCTGGCAGCGCATGCTCGCGGGATTGTTCGGGTTCTTCATCGCACGGCTGATCGTGACACGGCTCACCCGTGTGGTCGAACAGCCCAAACCATTGGCACAGGAGACCGATCATGCACCTTAGCCCAGACGAGATCATTTTCTGGCAATACGGCCTGGTCAAACTCAACGCCACGATCCTCTATACGTGGGGCTTGATGTGCGTGCTGGTGATCGGCTCGATATTGGTGACGCGCAACCTCTCCATGGAAATAGAACGCACACGCTGGCAGAATTTGCTGGAAATCATCGTCAGCGGTATCGAGAAACAAATTGAAGAGGTGGGGCTGCGCCAGCCGCGAAAATATATCGGCTTCCTCGGCACCCTGTTCCTGTTTGTTGCGACAGCCAGCCTGTTCACCATCGTACCCGGTTATGAACCACCCACCGGCTCCCTCTCGACCACGGCCGCGCTGGCTTTCTGTGTGTTTGTGGCAATACCACTGTTCGGCATCGAGGCAAGCGGGCTGGGCGAATATCTCGGCGACTATCTGAAACCGACCTTCATCATGTTGCCGTTCAACATCATCAGCGAATTCTCGCGCACTCTGGCACTGGCCGTGCGCCTGTTCGGCAACATGATGAGCGGAACGATGATTCTCGCCATCCTGCTGACCATCACACCCTACTTGTTGCCCATCGCCATGAGTGTGCTCGGCCTGTTGACCGGCATGGTGCAGGCATACATTTTCAGTATCTTAGCCACGGTGTATATCGCGGCAGCCACACGTACCAGCAAGCCCGATCTCGCATCGGATGCAACACATGCAAAATGAACGCTTACAACGAAAGGAAATCCCATGGATAGCATGACCATTATCGCAGTTGCCTCGATCATCTCCGCCGGCCTGACGATCGCCGTAGGCAGTATAGGACCGGCACTCGGCGAAGGCCGCGCACTCGCCACGGCACTGACCTCGCTGGCACAGCAGCCCGATGCCTCGGCAACGATCACACGCACCTTGTTTGTCGGCTTGGCCATGGTCGAGTCCATCGCGATCTACTGCTTCGTGGTCTCGATGATCCTCATCTTCGCCAATCCGTTCTGGAATCACGTCATCGCGCAGGCAGCCGGAAAGTAAACCATGTTGATTGACTGGTTCACCGTTGCTGCGCAGATTATCAACTTCCTCGTTCTGGTGTGGTTGTTGAAGCGATTTTTGTACAAACCCATTCTCGACGCGCTTGATGCACGTGAGAAGAAGATCGCCAAGGAACTGGCCGATGCGGACCAGAAGAAGGCTGAAGCCCGGAAAGAACTGGACGAATTCCAGCGCAAGAATGCGGAGTTCGACCAGCAACGTGACGTGCTCATGAACAAGGCGACTGAGGAAGCGCAGGCTGAACGTTTGCGGTTGCTCGATGAAGCACGCACGGCTGCCGATGCGCTAAGCGCCAAACGACAGGAAGCATTGCTCAACGACGCACATAATCTGAACCAGGTTCTCAGTCAACGCACCCGGCAGGAAGTGTTCGCAATCGCGCGTAAAGCTCTGACGGATCTTGCCGCTTCCGGTCTGGAGGAACGCATGACCGAGGTGTTCATTCGTCGTCTGCTTGAACTGGATGAACAGGCAAAAGGCATTCTCGGTGCAGCGCTTGCATCCGCCTCCGCTCCCTCACTTGTGCGTAGCGCGTTCGATTTGCCAGAAGCACAGCGCAGTGCCATACAAAATGTACTCAATCAAACCTTCTCGGCAGAAATGCCCCTTCGTTTTGAGACGGCACCAGACCTGATCAGCGGTATCGAGCTAACCGTCAACGGACAAAAAGTGGCCTGGAGCATTGATGATTATCTGGCATCGTTGGGCAAAAGCATTGACGAACTGCTGAAAGAAAAGGACAAGGCTGAAGCTGATGCCCGGGCTAAAACCCGCTCCAACCTTGTTACAAAGATCGGCAAACGCGCTTACGAACTTTACGAGATGCAGGGCCGCAAAGATGGGCAGTCGAGGCAAAACTGGGAGACGGCGGAACGCGAGATCCGGAATGGAGAGCTCGGCGCAAGAGCAGTCGAATCCAAATCTGCGCCTAGAGCACAGCCTGAAGCTAAAGCAGCGCCTCAGCCTGACACCAAACCCGAAGCAGAAATCAAACCTGAAACTAAAACCGTGCCTGATGCTAAACCAGAGCCAAAGCTCGCAACTCATTCAGAACCGATATTTGCCAAACCCCAAACCAAGAGCAAATAATCATGGAGCCAGACAGCCTGCAAAATGTTTTCGACAATGCGTTGGCTGAAATAGGGCGGGCGCGGGACGCATTCACACCGCGACTGGCTCCGCGCGAAGTCGGCACGATCACCAGCATCGCGACAGGTATCGCCATGGTCTCCGGCCTGCCCGGTGTCAGCTTTGAAGAAGTCCTTAAATTCCCCGGCGAAATCTACGGCATCGCATTCAACGTCGATGAAAAAGAGATCGGTGTCGTTCTGCTTGGCGACTACGCGCAACTGCAAACGGGCGACGAAGTCGAACGCAGAGGCCATGTGATGGATGTACCGGTGGGGGATGGATTGATCGGGCGCATCATCAATCCCATGGGCCGGCCTCTGGACGGTCTGGGCCCTGTAGATGCCAGCGTGCGCCTGCCCGTCGAACGCCCCTCTGCTTCCATCATGGATCGTGCACCTGTCACTGTCCCGCTTCAGACCGGAATAAAAGTCATCGATGCACTCATCCCGGTCGGACACGGACAGCGCGAGTTGATACTCGGTGACCGGCAGACTGGCAAGACCGCGATCGCCATCGACACCATACTCAATCAACGCGGGCAAAACGTGCTGTGCGTGTATTGCGCCATCGGCCAGCGCGCCTCCGGCGTGGCCAAGGTGATCGCCGCCCTGCGCGAAAACGGCGCTCTGGAATACACTGTCGTAGTGGTAACCGAGGGCAACGATCCGCCCGGCCTGGCCTATATCGCGCCCTATGCCGCGACCAGCATCGCGGAATATTTCATGGAACAGGGTCGCGACGTTCTGGTTGTTTACGATGACCTCACGCATCATGCGCGCGCCTATCGCGAGTTGTCGCTCCTGTTGCGTCGGCCACCCGGCCGCGAGGCCTTTCCCGGCGATATCTTTTACATTCATTCGCGTCTGCTGGAACGCGCGACCCATTTGCTCGACGAGTTGGGCGGCGGCTCGTTGACTGCGTTGCCCATCATCGAGACTGAAGCGCAGGATATTTCGGCCTACATTCCGACCAACCTGATCTCCATCACGGACGGGCAAATCTATTTATCGCCTTCCCTGTTCGAATTGGGAGTGCTGCCCGCAGTCGATGTCGGCAAATCCGTTTCGCGCGTAGGCGGCAAGGCACAGCGTGCGGCCTATCGGGCTGTGGCAGGCGATCTCAAGCTTGCCTATGCACAGTTCGAGGAACTGGAAACCTTTGCAAAATTCGGCGCCCGACTGGATGACAACACACGCCTGATCATCGACCACGGGCGGCGTATCCGCGCTTGCTTGAAACAGCCGGAATTCGCACCTGTGTCTGTGCCCGCACAGATCGCAGTATTGCTGGCGTTGACTGCCGAACTATTCGACAACGTGCCGTTGGACAAGATGAAAGATGCCGAACAGGCCGTGCACAAGGCTGCCGAAGATATTCCAGCAGAGGTGTGCGCACGATTGGAGACAGCCGACAAGTTGAGCGATGAAGATCGCAATCAGATTATCGAAATCGCGCGTCGGGCACTTGTTCATTTTCAGCCCGCGTCCGAAGCTATGCCCGAAGTTGAACCCGAATCTGACGGCGACACCAAGCAGGAAGCATCATGAGCGAAACCGCCTCCAGCCTGCGCCACAAAATCGCCAGTGCCGGCGATCTGGAATCCGTGGTGCGCACGATGAAGGCCATGGCGGCATCCAATATCGGGCAATACGAGAATGCAGTGCGCTCCCTTGGAGATTATTACCGTACGGTGCAATTGGGCTTGGCTGCCAGTCTGCAACAGGATCGTCCACCATCAGGCAATGTAATTCAGGAAACGCATGCGATCGGGGCGATCGTGTTTGGATCGGATCAGGGACTGGTCGGCCAATTCAATGAAGTGATGGTGGAGTTTGTAGTAGATACGCTGGCTAAGTTGCCAGGTAACAAGACTGTCTGGGCCGTGGGTGAACGCATCCAGTCCCGACTTGAGGAAACCGATTTTTCACCGCTCGCCGGTTTCACCTTGCCGAATTCAATCAGCGCGATCACCCCACTGGTCGGGCAGATTCTGGTCGAAATGGAATCTCGCCGTGAAAAGGACGAGATCACACAGGTTTTTGTCTTCCATAACCAACCCAAAACCGGGGCGATCTATTCCCCCATGAGTCAGCGGCTGCTGCCGCTGGACGATGTATGGCGCCGCGACCTGGCTGCGATCCATTGGCCGACGGGTAATTTGCCCGAAGTCATGGGCGGGGGCGTACGAACATTACGGGCGCTGGTGCGCGAATATCTATTTGTTTCACTGTTCAGCGCCTGCGCGGAGTCGCTCGCCAGTGAAAATGCCAGCCGTCTGGCCGCAATGCAGCGCGCTGAAAAGAATATCGACGACCTGCTGGAAGATCTGAACCGCACGTTTCACCGTCTGCGTCAAAGCGGGATTGACGAAGAATTGTTCGATGTCGTTTCGGGATTTGAAGCGTTGACTACCCCGCAGCCGCAAGTTTCGCTATCTCCCAATTCGAAAGGGGTGCAATGAAAATACATTCCGGATATCTTCGCATGCGCGAAGGCGACAAGGTCAAGCTGAAGTAGCTATACACTGAATTGAATTTCAACCTATGGCTGACCATGTGACGACAAGAGCCAACGGTTCAACCGACAGCTTCTTGCCGTTAACAGCCATCCACACCCCTACAACTCGATGTGCCGGTAAACCACCTCGACCACCACCAGTTCCTCCACCCCATCCGGCAGTTGCAGGCGCACGGCATCGTCCGGGCGCGCCTTGAGCAGAGCGCGCGCCAGCGGCGATATCCAGCTGATGTGGCCCTTGCTGGCGTTCGCTTCGTCGATGCCGACGATGCTGTAGGTGCGTTCCGTTCCGTCTGCGTGACACACAGTGACGGTCGCGCCGAAGAAGACCTGCTCACATTCCTGGCGCTGTGTCGGGTCGATGATTTCGGAGCTTTCCATACGCTTGGCGAGAAAGCGCAGGCGGCGGTCGATCTCGCGCAGGCGTTTCTTGCCGTAGATATAGTCGCCATTCTCGGAGCGGTCGCCGTTGGAGGCCGCCCAATGCACGGTCTGCACCAGCGCCGGACGCTCGACATCGAGCAGCTGCATGTACTCTTCCTTCAGGCGGCGATAGCCTGCCGGGGTCATGTAGTTCTTGGTACCGGCGGGGATGGCGGGCAGCGCGGACGACTCTTCGTCGTCATCGTCGTCGGTTTCGCGGGTGAAAGCTTTGCTCATTTGGGCTAGGTGCATCTCCAGACTGGTTGTTCAAATGGTAACCGAAAAATCCTTGGCACACTGGTACGGATATTGCTGAACACAGGGCATCTACATTCCATACGACAAGGTGCCCCATGCTATTCGACGCTTATGAACAAAAAGGCCTGCTGTTCAACATGAACTTCAAGGAATCCGAGAACAACTACGCTGCCTACCGTGGCGATCTGGTGCTGGAGTTGGGCGAGGTGGGCGATGCGCTCGGCCACCGCAAGCCGCCGGTATCCACCATCAAGAACACCATCGTGTTGGCGGAAAAGGACAAGATCAAACTCTACGTCGGCAGCCTGGACGAGCTGGCCCTGCTGCCCAGGGTGCTGGCCTATTACCAGGCAGATTTCGCGCCGGATGTGCGTCTCATCCTGTTCGTGGTCAATATCAACAAGCCGCTGGTGATCGAGCTGGACGGCCTTTCCATCGCGACCATCGGCATGCAGGAGGGACTGATCTGGAACGAGCTGATCGACATCGCCGCGCTGGACAAGGGGGATTTCAAGGGCCAATCCGCGACCGAGAAGATCGTGACCGTGTATCAGGCACTGAGCGACTACAAGCCCAAGGGTGACAAGGTGTCGCTCGAGGAAGCATTGAAACGCACCGTGGAGCTGAAGCGCGCCGGTCGCGGCCCGGTGTGATTTGTAGTGCGATTGTTGGATTCGCTACAAATCAGCCGATACAACGATCGCGCTACTCAGCAGTTTTATCGAGGTGATCTATGCCACGCATCGGACTTTTCTTCGCCAGCAGCACCGGCAACACACGGCGCATCGCCAAAGCCATCAAGAAACGCTTTGACGATGACACAATGGCCGAGGCGCTCAACGTCAACAAGGCCACGCCCGAACTGGTGGCCGGATATACGCATCTCATCCTCGGCACCTCGACGCTGGGCGGCGGGCAATTGCCCGGCCTTTCCACCGACTGTATGGGCGGAGGCTGGGAGGAGTTCTTGCCGCAACTCAAGGATGTCGATCTCAGCGGCAAGACCGTGGCGCTGTTCGGCTTGGGCGACCAGAACAAATACCCGGACGAGTTCGTCGATGCGCTGGGCATCATTCACGAGTTCGTCACGGCGCGCGGTGCAAAGGTCGTCGGGCAATGGCCTGCCGACGATTACGATTTCATCTCCTCCAAGGCATTGGTGAACGACGAGTTCGTCGGCTTGGTGCTGGATCAGGAGAATCAGAAGGCGCTCAGCGACACGCGTCTGGAAACCTGGCTGAAACTCATCGCACCCGAATTCGGATTGTCTTTGTAAGCCCCGCGTCAACCCCCTCCATTTTTTTCGAGTCAGCCCCTTTAATTATTGACGTTGATATGCGTCAATGTAGGTCTGTGCGAACCGGCGCAATGTTCCAGTGGAATACTCAACTTTCACGACAAGCAGGGTTCGCACGTTATTCTCTGGTTTCAATCACGCAAGCTAAGGAGAGGCAAGATGACCGGCGGCAAACAATACATCTACGATTTCGAGAACGGTGACGGCAAGAACAAGATGCTGCTTGGCGGCAAAGGCGCAAATCTGTGCGAGATGACGCAGATCGGCCTGAACGTACCGCCCGGCTTCACCATCACTACGGATGCCTGTAACGCCTATCTGGAAAAGAACCAACTGCCCGCGGGCTTGATGGACGACATCAAAGCCCATATGAAGGCGCTGGAGAAGAAGACCAAGAAAGGTTTCGGCTCCGCGGATAACCCTCTGCTCGTCTCGGTACGTTCCGGTTCTTCCATGTCCATGCCGGGCATGATGGACACCATCCTCAACCTCGGCCTCAACGAGATTTCGCTCAAGGGCCTGATCAAACAGACCGGCAACGAGCGCTTTGCCTACGATACCTATCGCCGCTTCATCCAGCTGTTCGGCAAGATCGCGCTCGATATCAGCGACGAACATTTCGATGAGAGCATGTCCGCGATCAAGCGCAAATACGGTGCACCGCAAGACCTGGACCTGAACGTCGACCACCTCAAGGAACTGGCGAAAGAGTTCCTCGCCATCGTGGAACGCCATACCGGCAAACCCTTCCCGCAAGACCCGTACGAACAACTGGAGATCGCCGTGGGCGCGGTGTTCGGCTCGTGGATGGGCAAACGCGCGGTGGATTACCGCAGGCAATTCCGGATCACCAAGGACCAAGCCAACGGCACGGCGGTGAACATCTGCACCATGGTGTTCGGCAACATGGGCAACGACTCCGGCACCGGCGTGGGCTTCACGCGCAACCCCGGCACCGGCGAGAACCTGATCTACGGCGAGTATCTGACCAATGCCCAAGGCGAAGACGTGGTGGCGGGTATCCGCACCCCAAAGGCCATCGCCGAGATGGAAAAGGAGATGCCGGAGATCTATCGTCAACTGATGACGTTGCACAACCGGCTGGAATCGCACTACCACGAAGTGCAGGATTTCGAGTTCACCATCGAGAAAGGCATCCTGTATTGCCTGCAAACACGCAATGGCAAGATGAATGCGCGCGGCATGGTGCGCACCTCAGTGGAGATGTTCAACGAAGGTTTGATCACCAAGGATCGCGCGCTGCTGCGTATCGAGCCGGCGATCCTGGAACAATTGCTGGTGCCGCAACTGGCACCGAACTTCCACGGCAAGTCGCTGGCACAGGGTCTGCCCGCTTCGCCCGGCGCCGCATCCGGCAAGATCGTGTTCGACGCAGACACTGCCGAAGCACGCGGTCGCGCCGGAGAAAAAATCATTCTGGTACGCGAGGAAACCAAGCCCGAGGACATCCACGGCTTCTTCCAGGCACAGGGCATCCTGACCAGCCGCGGCGGCAAGACCTCGCACGCCGCAGTTGTTGCGCGCGGCATGGGCAAGCCCTGCGTCTCCGGTTGCGAAGCGATCGTCATCAACGATGTGCTGCGTAGCGCGCAGATCGGCGATACCACTTTGCAGGAAGGCGATGTCGTCACCATCGACGGCGGAACCGGCCATGTGTATGCAGGTGAAGTGCCTACGGTGGAGCCGGAGTTCTCCGAAGAGTTGGCCATACTGCTGGCCTGGGCTGATGAGATTTCCCGGCTCAAGGTGATGGCGAATGCCGACACTCCCAACGACGCTGCGCGTGCGCGCGAATTCGGCGCGATGGGTATCGGCCTGTGCCGCACCGAGCGCATGTTCAATAGCACCGACCGCCTGCCCATCGTGCAGGAAATGATCCTGGCGGAAACGCTGGAAGAGCGCCAATCTGCATTGGATCGTCTGTTGCCGATACAGCGCGCCGACTTCAAGGGCATCTTCAAGGCGATGAAGGGGCTGCCCGTCACCGTACGTTTGCTCGACCCGCCCATGCACGAGTTCCTGCCGACCGCCGCTCAGCTTGAACTGGAGATCGCTCACCTGCACCAACTGCGAGACACCATCGCCGGACTGGAAGAATTGCCGGACACGCTCAAGCTGCTCAACCCCAAGCTGTATCAACAATATGCCGACGGCCTGACAAAACTCATGGGCGGGCTGGGCGACTTCAAGGAATCGCACCTGGAAGAAGACGTGATCAGCAAGAAAGAGATCGTGCTGAAAAAAGTCCGCGCGCTGTCCGAGGTCAACCCCATGCTGGGGCATCGCGGCGTGCGTCTGGGCATCACTTATCCCGAGATCTACTCCATGCAGATCCGCGCGGTGCTCGAAGCCGCAGCACTGTGTGCCAAGGAAGGGGTCGAGATCCACCCCGAGATCATGGTGCCGCAAGTGGCAACGGTGGAAGAACTCAAGCGCATTCACAGTTACGTAAAGCGCATCCATGCGGAAGTGAACGCGACCCACGGCATCGACGTGCAATTCAAGTTCGGTTCCATGCTGGAAGTGGTGCGTGCCTGCGTGCGTGCCGGTCGCATGGCGGAGATCGCCGAATTCTTCTCGTTCGGCACCAACGACCTGACCCAGGCCACCTTCTCCTTCAGCCGCGAAGATGCGGAAAATAAATTCCTGCCCGCTTACAACGAGACAGGCATCCTCGAAGACAATCCGTTCGAAGTGCTGGACATCAAGGGCGTCGGACAGATCATGAAGATGGCAATATCAAGAGGTCGCCAGACCAACCCAGACTTGAAGATGGGCATCTGCGGCGAACACGGCGGCCACCCCGGCTCCATCCACTTCTGCCATCACATCGGCCTCAACTACGTCTCCTGCTCTGGCCCGCGCGTGCCTATCGCACGCTTGGCAGCGGCACAGGCGAAGTTGCTGGAAGATAAATATCAGGAACCGAACTGACCTGGTCGTGCCTGAAACGCAAGATACTCTGGCATTCGTAATCTAGAGTTGAATGAGCAACAAATGTCTCAAATACATTGAGTAACGGACATAGGCATGACAACATTGAAGAGGCTCAAATCGGTCAACAAAGGACGTCCTACAGCGTAGATCCAATATGAGATAGTTAATGCCATCCATTCCTCTTCGTTTCTTGCTGATCGGTCCTGCAATTGGTAGCGCTGTGTTCATAATTGTTAGTGTTCTTGCAGGTGAACATGCCCAGACAACGGCAATTTCAACTGCCCCCGAACATATTGGAATTGTGACCACTGCAATCAATGCTATTGCAGTGTGGGGTTTTGGATGCCTTATAGCGTATCCAATCGGTGGGATACCCGCTGCACTTTGTGGCGTTATCTATTGGTTTATCTTGAAGCAACATATTTCTGGCAATCTGAAGTGGCCATTGCGTATCCTAATTGGTGGCAGCATTGGCTTGATTTGTGCGTTAGCATTTGTGGGCATCCTGTTTATTTCCAGCTCCAGAGGTGACATCCTAACTTCTCTAATATCTTGGGCTGTTTCCGGAGCAGTAAGCGGTGCGGTGTGTGCTCTTAGTATTCGACAGCGAATTTACGAACAGGTACTGCAACAGCGTTGAATGTCCGTTATCGGGAAGCCGCCATGTCCACTGTGGGTTAGTTTTCACCCTTTCACAATTGAAAAATACCGCTATGGAGCGACTGCTTCCGGGCACAATAGACATCACTGAATTCCGCATGCAAACAAAAAGAGGGGGTGCGTTTCCACACCCCCTCTTTGTTTTCTAATCCGTAGCGTTAGTTACACTGAATCTCGACCAACGTTTCATCCGGTGCCACGCTATCGCCTTTCTTGACGTGGACGCTGATGACGACGCCGCCCTGCGGTGCCTGGATCTCGTTCTCCATTTTCATGGCTTCTATGACCAGCACGCCGTCGCCCGCTTCCACCTTGTCGCCGACTTTGACCTTGACGTCGACGATGGTGCCAGGCATGGCGGTCACCACGCAGCCCTGATGGGATGGGCGCGGACGGCTGGAGCCAGCCGCTGCCGCCGCGACGGATTTCTTTTTGCCGCCACTCTTGCTGCCGCTGGAGACTTCGATCTCATTCAAGGTCTCGACGATGACTTCTTCCGAGATGCCGTCCACGGAAACGTAATAGGGACGCTGCGTCTCACCTTGATGACCGCTGCCGGTGAGTTTGATGTGGAAGGTCTCACCATGCAGGGTGACCTTGAATTCGTTCGGTGCGTAGCGCTCGGTGGAAGCAGTCGCGGCTTCTTTCGGCAGCAATATCTCCGGCTTCAGGGTATTGGCGTTGCGCTCTTGCAGGAAGGTCTTGCCCAGGTCGGGGAACATGGCGTAAGTGAGCACGTCTTCTTCGCTCTGGGCGAAGGTTTCGCTCTCGGACTTGAGACGGTTCATTTCGTTTTCCAGCACATCCGCCGGACGGCAGGTCATCACTTCGGCATCGCCGACCACTTGCTTCTTGAAATTCGAATTGATGATGCCCGGCGCCTTGCCGTACTGGCCGAGCAGGTAGTTCTTGACCTCGTTGGTGACGGACTTGTAACGCGCGCCGGTCAGCACGTTCAGCACCGCCTGTGTGCCGACGATCTGCGAGGTGGGTGTGACCAGCGGCGGGAAGCCCATGTCTTCGCGCACGCGCGGGATCTCTTCCAGCACTTCGTCCATGCGGGTGAGCGCATCCAGTTCCTTGAGCTGGTTGGAGAGGTTGGAGATCATGCCGCCCGGCACGTGGTTGACCAGCACGCGCGTATCGACGCCTGTGAAGGCGCTCTCGAACTGCCAGTATTTTTTGCGCACTTCGGTGAAGTAGGCGGTGATCTCCTGCATGGCGGCCAGGTCCAGGCCGGTGTCGTAGGGCGTGCCTTTCAGCGCGGCGACGATGCTCTCGGTCGAGGAATGGCTGGCGCCTTCGCCGAAAGAGGAGTTGCAGGTATCCAGCATGGTGGCTCCCGCTTCCACCGCCTTGAGGAAGGTCATTCCGGACAGGCCGGAGGTGGCATGACTGTGCAAGTGGATAGGCAGGCTGACGGCTGCGCGCAGTGCCTTGACCAGTTCAAAGGCGTTATAGGGCGTGAGCAGACCGGCCATATCCTTGATGCAAATCGTGTCGCAGCCCAGTGCTTCCAGTTCGGATGCCAGCAGCACGAATTGCGGAATGTCGTGTACCGGGCTGGTGGTGTAGCTGATACAGCCCTCGGCATGTTTGCCGGCTTTCTTCACCGCCTCGACGGAGACGCGCAGGTTGCGCATATCGTTCATCGCGTCAAAGATGCGGAACACATCGATGCCGTTGTTGGCCGACTTGGTCACGAACGCGCGCACCACGTCATCCGAGTAGTGGCGATAGCCGAGCAGGTTCTGACCGCGCAACAGCATCTGGATGCGGCTGTTGGGCAATGCCTTGCGCAAGATGCGCAGACGCTCCCACGGGTCTTCTTTCAGGAAGCGCACGCAGGCATCGAAGGTGGCGCCGCCCCAAGCCTCCAGCGACCAGAAGCCGATGCTGTCCAGTTTGGAACAGATGGGCAACATGTCTTCGGTACGCATGCGCGTGGCGATGATGGATTGGTGACCGTCGCGCAGGACTAGTTCGGAGATAAGGGTCTTGGCCATGATGTCAGCTGAATGGTTGGGTTGATGTTAGATGCCTTCGTGTGCTGCGATGACAGCGGCAATCGCAGCTGCGCGAAGTTCAGGCGGAATCTTTGTAACGTAATCGATCAGTTCGGGGTGGGACTCCACGAAGCTGGTGTTGAAATCCGCATTCCTGAAATCGGGATGCTTCAATATTTCCTGATAATACGGAATGGTCGTCTTGACGCCGTACACCACCATGTCGCTCAACGCGCGGCGGCCGCGCTCGACCACGCCTTCCCAGGTCAGCGCCCACACGGTGAGCTTGGCGCACATCGAATCGAAATACGGCGGGATGATATAGCCGCTGTACATGGCGGCATCGATGCGAACGCCGGGGCCGCCGGGAGCGTAATAGCGCGTGATCTTGCCGAAGCTGGGCAGGAAACCGTTCTTCGGATCTTCCGCATTGATGCGGAACTCCATGGCGTAACCGCGGAACTTCACGTCTTCCTGTTTGTATTGCAGCGGCAGGCCGTCGGCGATACGGATCTGTTCCTGCACGATGTCGATGCCGGTGATGGATTCGGTCACGGTGTGCTCGACCTGCACGCGCGTGTTCATTTCCATGAAATAGAAGTTGTCGTCCTGATCGAGCAGGAACTCGACCGTACCCGCATTCTCGTAGCCGACCGCCTTGCACGCCTTGACGGCCAGTGCACCGATATATTCGCGCTGCTCCGGCGTGATCTGCGGCGAAGGCGCGATCTCGATCAGTTTCTGGTTGCGGCGCTGAATGGAACAGTCGCGCTCGAACAGGTGGATGGCATTGCCGTGACTGTCACCCAGCACCTGCACTTCGATGTGCTTGGGATTGACCACGCATTTTTCGAGGAACACTTCCGGCTTGCCGAATGCCTTGCTGGCTTCCGAGATCACTCGCTCATAGTTGGCAAGCAGGTCTTTTTCATTGTCGCAACGGCGGATGCCGCGTCCGCCGCCGCCATTGGTGGCCTTGAGCATGACGGGATAGCCGATCTGTTTAGCCAGCACGCGCGCCTCATCCAGGTCGGCCAGATTGCCGTCGCTGCCCGGCACGCAGGGGATGCCTGCGGCGATCATGGCGTTACGCGCCTGTATCTTGTCGCCCATCTGGCGGATCACATCGGAATTCGGGCCGATGAATTTGATATCGCGACGCGCGCATATCTCAGCGAGTTCCGGATTCTCGGAAAGGAAACCGTAGCCGGGATGCAGCGCATCACAGCCCGAGGTCACCGCGACGTTGACGATGTTGTGCGCATTGAGATAGCCGGATACCGGCTCGGAACCAAGATGGTAAGCCTCGTCCGCTTTTTTGACATGCAGTGCATGACGATCGGCATCCGTGTAGATGGCGACCGACTTGATACCCATTTCCGAGCACGCACGCACGATGCGAACTGCGATCTCTCCCCGGTTGGCGACGAGTATTTTTTTAATCACTGAACGTTTCCAATCAATTCGGCACGCAACCGGATGATTGTAACATTCAGTCCCGACCAATGAACGGATCAGTCGTCAATTTTGCTACCGGGGGTGTCCACTTCACAGCGTCGGGATCAGTTTTGCCTCGCACCGTAACATCTCTTCCCTGCCCCACGCCGTCAGCATCTCCACGAACCAGCGCGAATCGCGGGGGTGCGGACAGAACAGGTCATACTCCGCAAAAAAACTATAGTCACTATTGATGGCGATAATGCCGCAACGTTCGTTTCTGGCATTGCGCCATACTCCTTCATATGCGGGCTGCTGATTGACCGGATCGATGACGCGAGTGAACTGCACCGCAGCCAATTCGATCCTGGGCGTTGCACCGGTCGCGGTGAAATTTCCCGCCTCTCTTTGCAATGCCGACACGATGCGCTCAGCCAACGATTCCAGTGCGGCAGGAAGCTGGCGCGAAGCGATCTCTACCATATGTCCGCAGGCGCTTTCAGCCGCTCGACCGGCACGCCGCCCAGCAGATGCTCGTCGAATATCTGGCTCACATCAGCTTTGGTGACATTGTTGTACATGATGCCTTCGGGATAGACCAGAACATTCGGCCCGAGATTGCAGGGGCCGATGCAGCCGCTCGGTGTCACCAGCACCTGCGCGAAGCACTGGCGCTTTTGCCACTGTTGCATGAATTCGTCCACCACTTCGCTGCAACCCTTCTGTCCGCAGGAACCGCGCGGATGTCCGGCAGGACGGCTTTGTGAGCAGACGAATACGTGTCGCGCCGGTCTGGCCATGCTCAGGCCACCGCCGCCAGTACGGAGTGGCTATGACACTGCTTGGGACAGACGCGTGAGCAAGATCCGCAACCGATACAATCCAGCGCATCGGCAAGAGTCATCACCATGCTGTTGTCTTCGTCCTCATCGTAGTTCTCGTCATCCTCGCTGCGTTCGACCAGCTCGAACACCTTGCGCGGACAGACCTTGTAGCAGCGGCCGCAGCCGATGCAATTGGCCGCATTCAACTCGGTGATGAATGTGGGTTCATAAGGCGTGCCGCCTCGGGTGATTCCGGTGATGTTAGCCATTTCTATTCCTCTATCTGAACTTGTGATTCTTTCTGTGCCGCAGCCAGCCTCGCGTTCGCCTCGGCCCATGCCTGGCACGCGTCGTAAGTGGCTTGCGCGATGCCGGGGATCTCCTTGTACCCGGCAGGCAACTTGTCCTCGACCAGATCGTGCAACTGCGAAGCCCATTCACTGGAGATGCGCTTGAGCTTCTTCACTTCCTTGTCGAGGACTTTCAGTTCGTCTTCGGTCATCGCGAACTCCTTACAAACCGGCCACTTCCGGATACTTGCCGATGAGTCCCAGCGCCACGGACAGCAACTTGTCGCCCTCGTCCTTCATCTTCGACAGGCTCTCGTAACCGTAGCGGTGTACGTCGCGCAGCGTGCGATCCATCACTACCAGCTTGCCCACGGTGATGAGCGCGCGGCCAAATCCCTCGTGCGTGATGTTGATGCTGGGCACTGCCATCAAACCGCATTCTTTTTCTATCAGCGACGACACGGCGTTGTAGAACGCCTTGATGCGCGACAGCATGATCTCATCCGGATCGCCGATCACCGGAATCTCGCGGCGCTGCTCCTTGGTCACCACATACGGCGCCAGGATGCGGTCGGACGGCCAGCCGTCATAGGTGCCGCAGCTGTCGATGGCGCGCATCTGCTTGACCATTTCCTTGATGAAATCGGTGGTCAACAACGGGTCCTGCGCTACTGCTTGATTCATGCTCTGTCTCCTTCGGTTGATTGATCTTAGCGGGCAATTTCAGCCCAGCTTGTCGGGTTGCACTCGCATGGGGTTAGCCGTGGATGTACGGGGAAAAACCCCAACGACACACGCTCAAACCCGACTTACATTTTTTTCGCCTCCATGTGCGGCACCCAGCCGGTGAGCCGCCCGAGCAACAACCCGACCGCGACACCGACAGCTGCGCCAAGCACTGCCGCAACATCGCCATACGACGCCCCCACACCCGCCCCCACCAGCGCCAGCACGCTGGGCAGCAGGTAGGCCAGCAATCCGGCCTTGAGCATGTCACCCTCGCTCATGCTCAACTGCAACTCATCCCCGGCCCGTACATTCGCGTCACACTTCAGCGCGATGGATTTACGATTACCTGAAAAATATTTCCCCAGGCCGGACATACCGCACACTCTGCGCGAGCTGCAACCTCCGCAGCCGGATTGCGCGGTCGGCTGCACTAGTACCGTGCCGCTTTCCGCAGACACCACACGTGCCGTCGTCTCTATCATTCCTGCCACTCCTCGTCGTCGGCAAAATTCTTGCTGCCCGCCTGCTTCTTCAAGTGCTTCGCCAGCCACACCGGCGGTTCGCCGACCAGATTCTTCTGCAATCCGACAAGCAGTTCGTCGATGAGTGTGCCTTCGTCCACGCGCATCGGCTGGATGTTCTTCAGCAGCAATTGCTGGATGGCCGAAGCACCCACGGCATTGCAGTAAGCCGCCGCGCAATCACCCAGTAGCTCGACCTTGGCCGCGAGCTTCCCTTCATGCCCGTCCATCGCCGTCTCGATGAATTCGACCACTTCGATCAGGCGTATCTCGTGCTCGCCCACCTCGTAGATGGCAAACGATTCCGCCGCACCAAAATGCTGGTTGACGGCGCGCCGGTCGCTAGTCGCGAAAGCGATCTTCACTGTCATCGCTACCTCCTCAGTGGGTGTGACCAGCCGCAGATGCCGCACGATTTTCTCCTGTCCGCTGGGAGTAGATTGAAACGTAGGGTTCCGGCTCATGATGTCCGTGTTGCGCCATCAAATTTGCCAGATCGAACAATGCCTGGCGTGTGCCGCGATAACCCACCCACAGTCGCTGATAGCCACCGATCAGGTCATATTGCGGAAAACCGGCACGCAGCAAAGGAACGCCCAGACGGCGAGCTGTCTCCGCCGCATGTGAGTTGCTGATGATGAGTTGAGCGGCATTGCGTTTGGCTGTGATCTCAAGGTCTTCCAGATCGCCGATGGCGACCTGAGCCGCCGCCACTTCCTGCAAGATGCCAGCTCTTGCAGGCGTCACCGCAGCAACCACTTCGCAACCCATCTCGGTTACCAACTTCGAGAGACCATAAAGCAGGTCGGGATCGGCCGCGATGCCGACACGCGCGAAACCCAGCATGAAGTGACAGTCCACCATCGCATCCTGCAACTGCGCACGCTGACGCTCGATCTTTTCCGGCACCGGTTTGCCGCTGATCCCGGCAAGTGCGGCAACAAAACCGTCCACAGCATCCAGCCCCATCAGATTGTCGAAGCGATGATCCGGTACGCCGGTTTGTGTCTTCAGAAAATCGGCTGCCTCGTACAACGAGTTGCCTAACACCAGCGTGGCGATTGACTCGCCCATATTGGAGATATCGGACACGGGCGTCCCTCCCAGCGTTACGGGGCTGGTTTCGTGTTCGGTCAGATGCCCGTCCAGAGAATCGCCGATATCCGGCAACACCAGCGGCCGCAAACCGAATGCCTCGATCAGTTCCTTGATGTGCTCGACATCGCCCGGCGTGAGGAAAGAACCGGCCAGCACATTGACTTGTTTCTTGCGCTTGCCGGTGTCATTGGTCTTTTCAGGCAGCAATGTTTCGAGTATCGCCTTCACCGCGAGTGCATAGCCGCTCTCCAGGCAACCGCTAAAATCGGGCGTATTCACCGGCACAACCGGTATATGCGCAAACTCGGGATGCGCGGCATAAAATTCTTTCACCAGGCGCTTGATGTCCGTGCCCTGCGTTTCAGAAAGGCTTGTGGTGGGCAAGCCAATGAGGGCCGGTTTGCTCTTCTCGCAAATCGCCGCCAAACCGAGAATTACGTTCTCGTCCGCGCTCATCACGGTAGATACCTGATCCATCGCGGTGGTCTGCAACGGGATGGGTTCGCGGAAGTGGCGCACGAAATACACTTTGCCGAAAGCGGTGCATCCTTGCGAACCGTGCAACATCGGAATGGCGCGGTTGATACCGAGGAAGGCGAGCGATGCACCGACCGGCTGGCTAGCCTTGAGCGGATTCACCGCGAGTGCTTTGTTGCGTTTCAGGATCTCAGCCATCTCATACCCCCAACTCGATTCCCGGCACACCCGCCTTCGCCCACGGCGACGGCCTGCGTACCGCCTCCCATACCGGGCTTTGCATGGTCAGCGCCAACTGGCGCGCCAGTTCGATCATGCCGCTATAGCCTTCGTATCCGAATTCACGTTCCTGGTTGATATCGAGGAAAGGGATGCGCGCCTTGAGCGCGGTGTACATGTTGCGTCCGCCCGCGATGAGGATGTCGGCCTGGTATTCCTTCACCGCACCGAGCAGCGCCTTGGGGCTGCCGTCGGTGATCATGCGGGTCTTCTCGCCCATGATCTCGCGGATACGCGCCTTGTCTTCCTCGGTGGATTTGTTGGTGCCGGTGGCGACCACTTCCAGCCCAAGATCCTGCAGGGCGGAAACGATGGACCACGACTTCACGCCGCCGGTATAGAGCAGCACACGCTTGCCGCGCAGCTTGTCGCGCCACGGCTCGAGCGCAGCGTTGATCTTCGCCTCTTCGCGCACGATCATCGCTTCGGTGCGCTCAGTCAGCGACGGATCGTTAAGCAGCTTGGCGAATTCACGGAACGCCATCGAAGTGTCGGTCACACCGTAGAAGCTGCCCTCAAAATAGGGCGTCTTGTAATCGGTCTGCAACTTGCGCGCCACGTTGAGCAGCGCCTTGGCGCACACCACCATGTTGGCTTCTGCGCGGTGCATGGTCTGCACTTCATGGAAACGTCCATCACCGGAAAGCGTGCACAGGATGCGCAGGCCGAGTTCGTCGAAAAGCGGAGACACATTCCAGAACTCGCCCGCGATGTTGTATTCACCGATCAGGTTCACGTCGTGCACGGTGATGCCGGGGCGTTGCGCCTCGGGTGGCACCGGCAATGGTTCCGCCGTACCAATCACATACTTGAACATCGCATCGCCCGCGATGCGGTTGCCCAGATTCTTGGTGCCGTAGAAACCGGCACAATCCACCGGCACGCACGGCACACCGAATTTTTCCGCGGCCGCCTTGCATACCGCGCCGATGTCGTCGCCGGTCAGCGCGGGCACGCAGGTGTTGTAAACGAACACTGCCTTCGGCGCGTAGCTGTCCACGGCCTGTTTGATGGAGTGGAACAGGCGTTTCTCGCCCCGTCCCATGATGACGTCCTGTTCCGTGAGGTCAGTGGTCATGCCGATGCGGTACAGCTTGGGCCCGGATGAACGCGTGCCGCGGCTTTCCCAGGAACTCCCCGCGCAGGCGATTGGACCGTGCACGATATGCGCCACGTCGGCGATCGGCAGCAACGCGATCTGCGCACCATCGAACGAGCATCCGCCTGCAGTCGCACCCGGTTTGGGGCGCGCGCAGCCAGACTTCGACTTGGTGTTGTGTTCACACGCCGGTTCGTTCAGCAACTCGGCGATATCCTTGGCTTGCATGGCAGTGGCTCACGAGTAATGACACCCTCGTATTCGCAAGTGCCGTGCCAAAGGCAGGTGATTGATTTATATTGGATTTATTAAGATGCGTCTTGTAGCAAACCCAACAAGACTGCCAGACATTACAAAACAGAAGTCTAGATAACGATATATATCGTTATCTAGACCTTTTGGCATATTGTCGTTCGAGCAAGGCAGGGGTAGCTTCCACATCCCGCAATATCCATACTCATCAAGAGGCTGAAAATGCTGAAGACGATAATTTCTGCGATCCAGCGCAAGGAAGTTCTCAGATTCACATACGATGGACTGCCGCGTGAGGTGGAACCACATGCTGTCGGCGTCTCCAGTTCGGGACACAAGGTTCTGCGCTGCTTCCTGGTCAAGGGACTCCAGCCGCATGACCAGAACTGGTATCTAGTGCCGCTCAGCAAGATCGACGACCTGAACACGACCGAACAATACTTCTCCAGCACGCGGTCGGGATACAAGAACGGCGACAAGGGCATGGCGATCATCTACGCCCAAATATGAGCAAGTCACGGACGCATGAGCTTCCTTGCTGAAGCCCGGCATCCGCAAACCCATTCAGGCACTAGACGGAGTACGGCGCCGCCACCCAGTTCTTGATCAGCGCAACCTCGGTGTCCGGCAAATAACTGAACCCTGCTTCCAGATCACGCGCCACGGCGTAAGCCACTTTGGGGGGCGTGATGGTATCTGCCACCAGATGCGCATACCAGGCCGAGGTGTAACCTGCGGCGCGGTCGAATGCCTGCAACTGTGCATTCATCTCAACGCCGGAAAGATCGGGGTTCCATTGGAATGGCTTGAGTTCGCGCGCGTGGCGCGACACCAGCGAGACAGAAAGCACGGGGTTGCGGTAACGATCCTGATGTTCGCGCAAAGCCACTATCCAGTGATCGCTGAAATGGCCTCGTGCCGCCGCACTGCTGTGCGCCCATTCGGAGAGCAAGCGCGATAAACCGCTGCTGCGCGATTCTGACGAGGCAACGCGTGCGATGGTCTGGCGTATATCGATAAGTCGGCGGAACTGGTAACGCGGCGCAGCGACCGCTTGCGCCTCCAATTCCAGCGGGCTCAATGGATCGACGAGTTCTTGCAGATCATCGGGCAGGTTATCGGCATCGAACAATTTTCGATCCAGCACTTCCTGCAATTCCTCCACTTCCAGTTGCAGGAAATCCGCCGCACCCGGACCATAGGCAGCAACGAAATAATGCGTGCGTCCGGAATGGCGCGTCACTTGCAGGTCGCTTTCGGCATAACGCTCGGCCAGCTCGCCGATGTCGCCGCCGCACGCTTCCAGGTTTGCTTTCGCCCAGGCTTCCAGGCTGTCTGCGAAACGCTTGCCGTCATTCTTGATGACGCCGCCGGGGCGATACCAGCCGCCGCGATTCAGCGCATAGCGAAAGGTGCAACCGGGGCAGGTGCGATTGGCGATCTCCAGCAAGGCGGCATGATGCGGACGCGGAGGGACGGCCTCGATCTCTCCCGCCAGTTTGCGCAATATCGTTTCATCAGGTGTAAAGATACTCATAGGTCATCTCCCAGCATAAATTCATTCAGGCGTTTTCGCACCACAGCACTCACATCCGGCTCGACATCGTCCACCATTTCAGCAATGGATTCCAGTGGTGCTCGCTGCACCACTTCCAGACGCACGACCCAGTCCACATCCGCCAACATACTCACAACATCGCCAGGCAACATCCGCGACGCGACGATGCGACGCACCTCGGCATCGTCGTCTCGCGCCATCAGGCTCAAGGCGAATGGCGGCAAGCGCCGCGCCACTTCCTTGCGTACTTCGCGATCCGCATCATCCACCATGCGCCGCAACTGGCCGTGTGGCAGCCGCCTTGCCACTTGCAGGCGCACCAGATAATCCCCGTCGTCGGCCAGAGCACCCAGACGATCCGGCGCCAAACGATTGGCCACCGTCATGCGCACCTCGCGATCGGTGTCGCGCACATATCCATCCAACTCATTGATCGGCAAACGGCTGGACACCACGCGGCGCACCACTTCGTCCGCATCGCGCGGCAGTAGTCGCAATATCTCCAGCGGCGCATGGCGTGTGGCGATGGCACGCCGCTCCCAGAATCCATCATGCAGGTATTCCTGCGCGATCTGCGGGTTGCGCCGCAGGAACCGGTCGATCTGACGGCCGCTCTGTGCAGTCACGCATACATCACCCTGCACGCACTTCCCCTCAGCCAGCAATGCGCGGTGCGGACATACCGAACAGTCGGCACGCACGACCTCGGCCAACGGCGACACCTTTGAACGACGCTCCGACATATCGAATACCTTCAATCATCGCTCCACAAGAACACAGTCCAACAGATGAGCAACCCCCGTGCCAAAATGGTGATATGGGCGCAATACTAATAACGACGCGGGGGGAAGATCAAATTCAAACAACAGAGGGGAGGATTTTGTAGCGATTGCGACAAACAATGTGGCGCTACAGCTTCCTGCGCATCACCGTCATGTGCGAAGGCTCGAAGCCTTGTTTGCTGTAGAAATCCAGCGCGGGCCGGTTGTCGCGGTCGGCCAGCAGGGTGACGCGCTCCATGCCGCGCTGCTTCGCCCAGTTCAACACATGTTCGATCAGCTGCTTGCCCAGCCCCCGACCGCGATACTCGCGCCGCACGATCACATCTTCCAGCAGCAGCGCACGTGCGCCCTCCGCCGTACTGATAGTGATGAGCGCGTTGGCCATACCGGCCACCTTGCCCTCCACGCGCAACACGAACAGCTTGCCCAACTCCGGCTCGTCAAGGATGGTACGCAGGCCGCGCAACTGTTTGGCAGGATCAGGCTGAAAATCGCTTTCCAGCGTGAACAGTTCGGCGAGCATCTCAACCATGTGCGGCAAATCTTGCTCGGTGGCGAAATTGATTTCGATATCCATGTTCTCGTAGGTATGACTTCAGTCCGACTCGCAATGTCTGAATGAAGTATGTCCTGAGTCTGTCGAAACGGACCGACCTACATTAGGGCGACGCTCTTGACCTGTGCACATACGTACATTCCCTCCAAAAGTCCCAGATGGTCGCGCGAACGGCGGGTGATGCGCGACAACAACATCTGCGCTTCGCCCACCTGCATGCGCACCATCACCTTGTCCGCTCCCTCGTCGCGTATCTCCTCGATGCGCGCATTCAGGATGTTGTTGATGCTCGACCCCTGCGGCGCCTGCGTGGCGATACTCACGTCACGCGCCAGCACGCGGGCGCGCACACGAGTGCCGAACGGCTGCTCCACTTTACCAACCCATAAGAATCCGCCCGCAAAATCCACTCGTGTCAGTTGGTAGGTTTCGTCCTGTCGGGCCACCACCGCCTCCACCACGGCACCCGCATCATCAAACTGCGCGGTCGGCAAATCAAGTCGAGCCAGTATTGCACTTATTTCCCCACTGGCGATGACACGACCTTGATTCATCAACACCAGATGGTCGGCCAACCGCGCAACCTCTTCCATTGCATGGCTGACATAGAACACCGGGATGTCCAGCTCATAGTGTAAACCTTCCAGATACGGGAGTATCTCCAGCTTGCTGTTGCTATCGAGTGCAGAGAGCGGCTCATCCATCAACAGGATGCGCGGGCTGGTGAGCAGCGCGCGGCCGATGGCAACGCGCTGGCGCTCGCCACCGGACAGACTTACCACATCACCACGCGCCATGAGATGACTCAAACCCAGCCATTCCACCACCTGTTCCAGTTGCACCTTGCGCTCGGCAGGTGCAATACGTTTATATCCGTATTCCAGATTGGCGCGCACCGAGAGGTGCGGAAACAAGCTGGCTTCCTGGTACACGTAACCCAGCGGGCGTTTGTGTACCGGCATGAATATCTTATCGTCTTGCCAAGTCTCACCATTCACCCGTAGCGAACCAGCCGCACGTTCCAGCCCGGCGATACAACGCAAGAGCGTGGTCTTACCGGAACCGGATGGGCCAAACAAAGCTGTGACACCTGTAGCTGGCGCATCGAAATCGGCATCGAGCGCAAAGCTATCCAGCTGCATCTTGAACTGCGCGCGGATGACATTCATTTCGCCACCTTCAACAACTTGCCGCCAGAAAGATACAAACCGAGCAATACGATGAACGAAAACAACACCATGCCGCCCGCGAGCCAATGTGCCGCACCGTATTCCATCGCCTCCACATGGTTGTAGATGGCGACCGAGAGCACGCGTGTTTCGCCTTCGATATTTCCGCCCAGCATCAGCACCACGCCGAACTCGCCGACCGTGTGCGCGAATGCCAGAATGATCGCGGTAAGCAACCCGGGACGCGCCAGCGGCAGCGCCACACTGAAAAATCGATCCCATGCATTTGCGCGCAACGTCGCCGCCACTTCCAGCGGACGTTTGCCTATCGCCTCGAATGCATTTTGAATGGGTTGCACGGCAAAGGGCATGGAGAAAAACACCGAACCGACCACCAGTCCGTAAAAAGTGAACGGCAGTCTGCCCAAGCCTAACGTGTTGGTCAGATCGCCCACCACTCCATGCGGCCCCATCACCAGCAACAGATAGAAACCCAGCACGGTCGGCGGCAACACCAACGGTAAAGCGACCACTGCCGCCATCAGCCCTTTGTACCACTTGCGACTGTGCGCCAACCACCAGGCAAGCGGCGTGGCGATGAGCAGCAGCAGACAGGTGGTGACGCTCGCCAGTTTCAGCGTGAGCCAGATGGCTTGAAGGTCAGATGGTGTCAGATCGGTCATATTATTCAATATCACCAATTACTTCTTCCTTGCCCCAAGGTGGAAGCAATTAGTGCAGTTGTATTCTTATGGCAAGCCATATCCAAAACCACGAATGATCGCCAACGCCTTCTCGCTCTTCAAAAAAGCCATGAACGCTTTCGCAGCAGTCGGGTCTTTTGTGGCTCTCAACTGAACCGCGCTTTGCTTGATGGGATTGTACAGATCAGCCGGAACAAGCCAGAACGAACCTTCGCTCTGCTTGCCATCCCTGGTTATCTGCGACAGCGCGATGAATGCCAGTTCGGCATTGCCGGTTGCGGCGAACTGGTAAGCTTGGATGATGCTCTCACCCGTCACCAGTTTGCTCTGCACCTTGTCCCACAAATTCATTTTCTGCAAAGTCTCTTGCGCTGCCAACCCGTAGGGGGCGAGTTTGGGGTCGGCATAGGCTATTTTATTGTTGCTGCTCTTGCTTAACACCGCGCCCTTGTCATCCACATAGCCGGGCTGCGCGCTCCACAATACCAGCTTACCCAGCGCATAGACAAAACGTGTGCCGCTGACTGCCAGCCCTTCTTTCTCCAACAGCGAGGGATTCTTCTCATCGGCGGCAAGGAACACATCGAATGGTGCGCCTTCCTTTATTTGCGAATAGAATTTTCCGCTGGAGCCGAAGCTGAGCTTCACTGTATGGCCGGTCTCTTTCTGAAACAACTCGACGATCTGCTTCACCGGCTCGGTGAAGTTCGCTGCCACAGCGGCATTCACTTCGCCCGCATTCACCGAGCTTGCCATCGCTCCGAACAACAGTGCGGCAGCCGAAATCCACATATTCAAATTACGTACTTTCATCTTTGATCTCCTTACGCATTGACTGCCAAAATGACGTGCGAAGCCTTGATCAACGCACAAGCCTTCACGCCATCCTTGAGTCCCAGCGTCTTGATACTGTCATTGGTCACAATGGCCGCCACGGTCTTGCCGCCCGCCAGTTCGATGATGACTTCACCGTTGACCGAGCCTTCCTGGCAGCGCACCACCGTGCCGTGCAGCTCGTTGCGCGCACTGGTCTTGAAGCCGTCCGAAGTGGTCACGATCACCCACGGTGCTTTCACCATCGCATATGCCTCACTGCCCACCTTCAAGCCAAGATGGCTCACGCTGTCGTTGGTGATCACCGCCGCCAAGGTATCGCCGCCACCAATATCCAAAATAACCTCGGCGTTGATCGCGCCCAACTTGATGCTTTTCACCGCACCCAAAAACTGATTGCGTGCACTCGTCTTCATGTCGAATCTCCTTATCAAATGGTAATACTCGTCAAAGTCATCCATCACTTCAGCCAGCTTCTTCAATACCTGCTCGCGTTCCTGCTCCAGTCGTCGATACGCCCCTACCACCCGACGACCATGGGATGTAAGTGTTGTCCCGCCCCCCTTAGCTCCGCCGGTCTTGCGTTCCACCAGCGGCTTCTCGGAAAGATTATTGATTCCCTCGACCGCCTCCCACGCCACCTTGTAGCTCATGCCCATCGCACTGGCCGCCGCTGTGATCGATCCGGTCGCGCCGATACGTTCCAGCAATTCCAGATGGTCCCAGCGCCTGCCTCGGGCGAGCCTCAGTCCGGGCATAGTCGTCGGTTCAGTTTTCTCAGCTACGGATTGCACCATGTCACCCTCGCTCGTTATCACCTTGTCGATATAACGCAATGCAAAAGGAATGCCACGGTATCTGGCATCAGCCGTGAACCGCTTCCAGTGCTTGGTTTGAAGGGTGCTTGCGGGGTTAGTTCAGGAACGGACTAGAGCCATCCGTTTTGTGCCAGACAGAACAATTTGGTGGATTCGTTACAACGCAAAGGTCATAACGCATTCCCGCTCAGACAGGAAAGCGGATACCTCAAGGGAACTCATAGCCGAAGCCGCGCATCACTGCCCTGGCTTTCTCGCTCTTCAGGAACGCAAGGAATGCCTTGGCTGCCGCCGGATCTTTCGCGCCAGTCAACAACACCGCACTCTGGCGGATGGGGTTGTGCATCTCGGCAGGCACCAGCCACCACGAACCCGCAAACACCTTGCCGTCGCGCATCACCTGCGACAAAGCGATGAAGGCCAGGTCGTCTCTTTCGGATGCGGCGGACTGGTAGGTCTGCGCAACATCGTCGCCTTTATCCAACTTGCGCTGCATCGCATTCCACATCGTCAGCTTGGTCAATGTCTCTTTCGCGGCCACGCCATAGGGCGAGTAGACGGGGTTGGCGATGGCCAGATTATTGAAGTTGCCCTTGTTTAGCACCAAGCCTTTGTCATCGACAAAATCGGACTGCGCGCTCCACAACACCAGCCTGCCGGTGGCATAGACGAAACGCGAACCGCCGACCGCCAGCCCGTCCTGCATCAAACGCTTCGGCATCTCCTCGTCTGCCGAGAGAAACACATCGAACGGCGCGCCGCCCTTTGTGATCAGCACAAACAGCTTGCCGCTGGCACCGGGTGTGACCTTCACCGTATGCCCGCTTTCCTTTTGGAACAGCGGGACGAGGCGCTCCATCGGAGCGGCAAAGTTGGATGCCACCGCTACGCGCACCTCCGCTGCGCACGCAGGCGCACTCATCAGACCGGACAGAAGCACGACGGCGGCAACGCGGTAACGCAACGCAAAGATATTCATGGTCGACTCCAATACCACAGGAACAGACGCAATGATAGCAAGTCAGACTGAAACGCAGACCGGGATCGTTCTGCCGGTCACAAACATCAATCAATAGGGGATAATGTCGGCGTTTCATTGCTGGCTCGCGCCTCCAAGCCATTGCGCGTGCACCAGACAGCCCGGAAAGATCGGGCATAAAATATAACGGGGAAACCCGAATATGCAGCACCGAGGAGAAATGTATGAAAACCGCACCGATCCCTGATAACGAACAGGATCGCCTTGCAGCACTTCGCAACTACAACATCCTGGATACCGACCCCGAAGCCGAATTCGACGGCATGGTTCAGTTGGCCTCCTCCATCTGCAAAACACCCATCGCGGTCATCAGTCTGGTCGACCGCGACCGGCAGTGGTTCAAGGCCGTCGTTGGCCTGGATGCAAAAGAAACATCCCGCGATCTGGCGTTCTGCGCGCATACCATTTTGCAGGATGACGTCATGGTCGTACCGGACGCACTGGAAGATGAGCGTTTTTTCGACAACGGCCTGGTGACGTCAGAACCGAAGATACGCTTTTATGCCGGTGCTCCGCTGATAACCACGGACGGCTTCCCGCTCGGCACGATCTGCGTCATTGACCGCGTGCCGCGCGCGCTGAACAGCGACCAGTTGCTGGCGCTGAAGGCGCTGGCCAACCATGTCATCACCCAGTTCGAGTTGCGTCTTTCGCACCGCAAGATCAACCATCATCTGCGCGAATTGCACCAAACGCAAAAGGTGCTCAACTCACTGATCAACGCCAGCCCGGATTTCATTTGCTTCAAGGACGGCGAGGGGCGCTGGATGACCGCAAACGAGAGCGGCCTGGGACTGTTTCACCTCGATGCAAAGACTTATCAGGGAAATACTGACCTCCAACTGGCTGAGCAAACTCTCCCGACCTTTCGGGAAGCTTTCCACTATTGCTACGCTTCGGATCAAAGAACATGGCTGTCCAATGCCATGACGCGTGACGAAGAGTCCGTCCCCATGCCCGAGGGCGGGACGCGGACCTTCGATACTTACAAGATCCCCCTGTTCAACGACGACGGCAGCCGTCATGGCCTGGTGGTGCTGGGGCGCGACATCACCGAGCGCAAGAAAGCCGAAGAGCAATTGCGACTGGCAGCCACGCTCTTCGAAAGCAGCAGCGAAGGCATGCTGATATCGGACGCGAACAACAACATCATCAACGTCAATCCCGCATTCACGCAGATCACGGGTTATACATTGGATGAAGTGGCCGGCAAGAATCCCAGCATCTTCAGTGCCGGTCGCCAGGACAAACAGTTCTACCGCGAAATGTGGCACTCCCTGGAAAAGATCGGCTATTGGCAGGGCGAAGTTTGGAACCGGCGCAAGAATGGAGAGACTTTCGCCGAATGGCTGACCATCAACTTGGTATTCGATGACAAAGGCAAGGTTTCCCGCCATCTGGCGTTCTTCTCGGACATAACCGAGAAAAAGAAGGCTGATGAGTTGATCTGGAACCACGCCAACTTCGACCATCTGACGCAACTGCCCAACCGCAGATTGTTCCGTGACCGCCTGGAGCAGGAAATAAAGAAAGCGAGTCGCGCCAACCTGTCCATGGCGTTACTGTATATCGATCTGGATCGTTTCAAGGAAGTCAACGATACACTGGGGCACGATGCGGGCGATGCGCTACTGGTGGAGGCAGCGCGTCGCATCAGCGAATGTGTGCGCGAATCGGATACGGTGGCTCGTATTGGCGGCGATGAATTCACGGTGATCCTGTCGCGCATGACCGACACCAGCCACGTCGAAAGAGTCGCGCGGGATATCCTGCGCAAACTGGCCGCACCATTCGATCTTCTCGGCGACGAGGTCACCTCTTCAGCCAGCATCGGCATCACACTCTACCCTTCCGACGGGGTCAAGGCCGAGCAATTGATCAAGAACGCCGACGAGGCGATGTACACAGCAAAAGGCATGGCACGCAACTGTTTCAGCTATTATTCAGCCTGTTGAGCTTTCCATAATCAGTGACAGTATGTGGTTTCCCTGCGGGTCGGCTTTAAACCCGACCCGCGAGAAACCGACCTGAATCATGGAAATCTCCGTAGCTGAAACCTCACACACTTTGGCACATGACCCTTACACGCCGCCTCATCATCGTCGCAATCTCGGAACTGCTCTTCGTGGTGGCGACGCGCGTGGTTATCCATTATTTTCCATGGACATCGGTGGAAGCGGAATCGATCCGCACGGCATTGCGCATCGGCACGGCGCTGCTCTACTGGTGGCTGCTGAAACCGGTCATCCTTTCGCGCACACCCGACCTTCCCTCGCTCAAAAGCCCTGCCGTATTACTGGCGCTGCTGGCATTTCTTACCATCCCGGTGCTGGTGGGACATTACGAACTGGCGAGTAATGTCGCGATACTGTTCGCCGTCACCAGTCTCGCGGTGGCGATCAAGGAAGAATTCCTGTTCCGGGGGATCATGCAGAACCTGCTGGCTGACAGATTCGGTGCATTGAAAGCGATCTTCATCACGAATCTGGTCTTTACGGCCTGGCACATAGGGACGTGGGAGCCATCGATCTGGACCTTCTCCCAGATATTCTTCGCTGGCGTCCTGCTCAGCCTGATCTATCTGCGCACGGGCAGCATCATGGCAGTCATCGTACTGCACACTGTCTATGACGCGATATTCTCCTTCACGCCGCTCATCTCGCCGCCGTTGAATGAGAACTGGGGTTTCATACCTCTTCTAGGTTCGGTCGCACTGGCAGCTTACTGGGCACTAGGCAACAAGGCGGGAATCAAACATAACACCGACTGAATCGGCGTTTCGAACCGGATAGCTATTCGGCATCCACCAGCGCCAGCACGACGCCGATGGCGCTCTCCGCGTCTGTCGTGAGGCTGAGGCAGTGCTCGCCGCCACTCACCAGATACAGTTTGAAATTATCCCGCTCCAATGCCGAAGGCATCCGGGCAGGCATATCGTCGTCGTTACAGAATGTGAAGCGCAGATCGGGCCACGCCTGCTTCAAAGTAGTCATGGCATCTTCATCCAACTCACCTATCGCGGCGGCTTTGTTGGCGATCTTCTCCAGCGTCTCGTTGGCGATCATCCGATCACTCCTCTTCCGCCTCGCTGAACCTGCTCAACGATTTTGCTTCCACACCGAGTATCTTGGCCAGCCAGGGCGGCGGTGCATCGAGCACGGCTTGCAGGCGTTGCAGGGCAATGCTGGCCTTGCCGCCTTCCGGCGCCTTCACGGGATGGATATTGGCGCGTACGGCTTTGGCCGCTGCAGGGCCGCCTATGGATTGCACATAGACGATCTGGCAATCCTTGATGAGGTTTGCGCGTGCGACATTCTTGTCCTCGGCCTCGTCGGTGAGACTGGTGGAACGAATTTCGATGAGCCGTATCTCGTCGCGACCAACCTGATAGATGAGAAAACGCGGGCAGGAGCCGAAGTGTCCGTCTAGATTCTCTTCAGTATTGGAGGCGACCGCCACGCGCAGGCTGCCGGGTATATCACCCTCCTTGTAGGCAGCCACCGGCGGCAGATCCTCGGCCTCGTCGGATTGCCCCCACAGGAGGCGCACGGCCAGCTTGATGGATGCGCTATCCATGTCCGGGTCGACCGTCTCTTCACCGGAAAGAATGAGCTTGATGTCAGCCACGGTCACTTTGGCGAGTTTCTCTTCGGTGATCGGCAGGCCGAGACTATCACCCAGCTTCGCCGCAAAGGCGCCCGCATTCACATCGGCGAGGACGCGCGCAGCTTGCGCGATGCGCAGTGCGGCGGCTTTGGTGATGACGGTAGCGGTAGTCATGTTTACCTCTTGTTTTGAAGCTTGCAGCCCGGAGGAAACGAATCTCACTTCCGTGCTACTGAATAGGTCCGTTCACAGCTCGATTGGCGCACCATGAACGGGAGTTTGTTACGCTGCGATCTGCGTGATACACCCTTTTATCGGACATATCTTCACGCATTGCGGCTTGTCGTATTCGCCATCGCATTCAGTGCATTCACTTGCGTTGATCTTGAACACGCCTTTCTTTCCGCTGATGGAAGCTGTGGGACATTCCGGTTCACAGTCACCGCAGGCGGTGCACAGGTCTGCATTGATCTTCATTGCCATGATTGCTCTCCTAATCGATTATTCAGCCGCATCCAGGCGCTTGGCGCGCAACGATATCGGCAACCGGGCCGGCGCAGGCTGCGGCTCAATGTAATACGTGCCGCCATTATTCAGCTTGATCTCGCCGCCCCACTTCTCCGGGGTGTCGAACTCCATCGAAACGATGCCGTCCTCGAGGTCGCGCTTGGGCAGGTAGAACACGTACGCACCTTTGCTGCCTTGGATCATGATGTTTGCCATTACTACTTCCTTTCGGTTCCAGCCTCTCCCGCAAGCGGGAGAGGGTTGGAAAGCAGTACGTTACCGTACCAAGTCGTGGTTGTAGTCGGTGGTTCCCATGCCGCGGGTTTCCTCGTCCAAACGCTCCAGCACTGCATTGGTCAGTGTGGTGAGCATCTGCATCGCGCCTTCATAGCCCAGTGTCGTCGAGCGATGCAGGTGGTGACGGTCGAAGATCGGGAAGCCGATACGGATCAGCGGCACTTCGAACTCTTTGCCCAAGGCCAGCGTGTCGCGCTGGATGAACTTGGCATAGGAGTTGCCGATCATGAAATCGGGCTTCTCGGTCAGCACCAGCGAACGGAAGTGCCACAGATCGGCACCCGCGAACAACTGGGTGTTTTTGCCGTACGGAGTCTCGGCCAGCATCTTTTCCATCGCCTTCGTCCACTTCTTGCTGCCGTTGTTGCATAGCACGTGCAGCGGCTCGATGCCCAGTTCGGTGAGGAACTTGGTCATGCCCAGCGTGAAGTCGGGATCGCCGTACAGACTGATCTTCTTGCCGTGCAGCCAGGTGTGGCTGTCGGTCATCATGTCTACGAAGCGGCCACGCTCTTTCAGCAACGATGCGGGGATCGCCTTGCCGGTGACTTCGGACACCTTCATCAGCCATTCGTCGGTCCACTCCAGACCCATCGGGATGTTCAGCTTCGGCACTTCATGTTTCCATGTGGTGTCGAGAAACTTCTTGGTCTTTTCCAGTTGCATCGGCTGCAGCAGGAAAGTGGTGACCGCGTTCGGCGCATCCTTCACTTCGTCCTGTGTCGTGCCGCCGGCGTACATGCGGAACTGGCCGTCAGCCGGTGTATCCAGCACTTCGGTCGGATCGCTCAGAGTGGTGTGCGCTACACCCATCTCGTCCAGCATGCGATGGATGACGCGGTAGTTGCCGAGGTAAGTCTCAAAGCCGGGAACGATGTTGATCTTGCCGTTCTTGCCGGGCACCTTGTCATCCATGGTGTTCAGCGTGAAGTAACGGATGATGCCTTCGAACATATTGTCCCAACCTGTCACGTGCGAACCCACGAAAGACGGGGTATGCGCGAACGGGACCGGGAAGTCCTCGGGGATGTTGCCCGCTTTCTTGGTGTTGCGGATGAAGGCGTTCAAGTCGTCGCCGATCACTTCGGCCATACAGGTCGTGGAGACAGCGATGACTTCCGGCTTGTAGATGGCGCGGCAGTTTTCCAGACCGTCGATCATATTCTTCTGACCGCCGAACACGGCTGCGTCTTCAGTCATGGAGTCGGAAACACACGAGACCGGCTCACGGAAGTGACGGTTGAAGTAGGTACGGAAGTAAGCCACGCAGCCTTGAGAACCGTGCACATACGGCATGGTCTTCTCGAAACCCAGTGCACACAACACGGCACCCAGGGGTTGGCAGGCCTTGGCCGGGTTAACGGTCAACGCTTCGCGCTTGAAGTTGAGTTCGCGGTACTCCATCGTGGTTGTCCACTTGAAGGTCTCTTGAACCTTGGAAGCTTCGAAGCCTTCTTCGAAATTTTCCTTCTTGTTACTCAGTGATTCCTTGTACTCGTCCTGACGGAACAATGGATAACAGGGTTTGATGTCATCAGCTTGTTGCATTTTTATCTCCTTAGCCGCACTGCCAATTTGCAGATGCCGGCACAGATTGATAGATGGGCAGCGTTACCACCGCCCGGTATTTATTACGCCGCCGCTTTCTCTGCGTCCGGTTCATCCTTCTTCAACCACGGTGCCTGCATCTTGCCCCAGCACGGGTTGTTCAAAGTCATGTCCATGTCGCGGGCGAAGATAGCGAAGCCGTCGTAGCCGTGGTACGGGCCGGAGTAGTCCCAGCTATGCATCTGGCGGAAGGGAACGCCCATCTTCTGGAAGATGAACTTTTCCTTGATGCCGGAACCGACCAGGTCGGGCTTGACACGTTTGACGAATTCTTCGAATTCGAAGCCGGTGACATCGTCATACAGCAGCGTCGCGTTGCCCATGTCCTTGATGGTGCGGTCGTAGTCGTCGTTGTGACCGAACTCGTAACCGGTACCAACCACTTCCATACCCAGATCTTCGTATGCACCGATCACGTGACGCGGACGCAGACCACCGACGTACAGCATGACGCGCTTGCCTTGCAGACGCGGCTTGTACTTGTCGATGACGGCTTGCATCAGCGGTTGGTACTTGGCGATAACGCGCTCTGCACCTTCCTTGATCTTGTCGTCGAACAGTGCTGCGATTGCGCGCAAGCTTTCGGCAACCTTGGTGGGGCCGAAGAAGTTGTACTCCATCCAGGGGATGCTGTACTTCTCTTCCATGTGACGCGCGATGTAGTTCATCGAACGGTAGCAGTGGATCAGGTTGACCTTGACGTAAGGTGTCTTTTCCATTTCAGCGATGGTGCCGTCGCCGGACCATTGTGCAACCACGCGCAGACCCATCTCTTCCAGCAGGATACGGGAAGACCAGGCGTCGCCGCCGATGTTGTAGTCGCCGATCACGGCCACGTCGTATGGTGTGCCTTCGAATGCCTTGCCTTCGCGGCGCGGCAGAACCCAGTCGCGGATCGCGTCGTTGGCGATGTGGTGGCCCAGAGATTGCGATACACCGCGAAATCCTTCGCAGCGCACCGGCACAACCGGCTTGCCGGTTTCCGCTGCAGCCTTCTTTGACACCGCTTCGATGTCGTCGCCGATCAGACCGATCGGGCATTCGGATTGCACAGAGATGCCCTTGTTCAGCGGGAACAGTTGCTCGATCTCGCCGATGAGTTTGGCCAGCTTTTTGTCGCCGCCGAACACGATATCCTTTTCCTGGAAATCGGAAGTAAAGTTCATCGTGCCAAATGTATTCACGCCTGTAGTTCCGACGTAGTAGTTACGACGACCGGCGCGGGAGTATTGTCCACAGCCAACCGGGCCGTGGGAAATGTGGATCATGTCCTTGATCGGGCCCCACACCACGCCCTTGGAACCGGCGTAAGCGCAGCCGCGAATGGTCATCACGCCCGGCAACGATTTGCGGTTGGAGGTGATGCACTTCTTGGACTGTTCGATGGATTTATCGTTGACCGCCAGATGCTTCTCGCGGTCTTTCTTGGCTTTCTCTGGATAAACCTCAAGCACCTCTTGAATAAGGGCTTCGGTTTCTTCGCGTGTTAATGCAGACATTTCATTCTCCTTAATCGACCCACTAATCTGTGGCGTCCGTCAGAGTTTCAATTTGGTGAGATTGACGGGTCGCACAGTCACGACCCGTCGCGCTCAAGACCTTTTATCAGGCAGCCAGTTCAGCAGCCTTCTTGCCGATGATGGAGGTATCTTCAACTTCCATGATGCCGAATTCCATCAACAGCTCTTCCAGCTCGTCCATGGTGATTGGGGTCGGGATAACGAACTTCTTGTTTTCCACAACCTTCTTCGCCAGGGCACGATACTCACCAGCCTGTTTCGCTGTCGGATCGTATTCGATCACGGTCATACGGCGAATTTCGGCGTGTTGCACTGCGTTGTCACGCGGCACGAAGTGGATCATCTGTGTGCCCAGCTTTTCTGCCAGGGCGATGATGAGTTCATCTTCGCGGTCGGTTTGACGGCTGTTACAGATCAGACCAGCCAGACGCACGCTGCCGGAGTTCGCATACTTCACGATACCCTTGGCAATGTTGTTGGCGGCATACATCGCCATCATTTCTCCGGAGCAAACGATGTAAATTTCCTGCGCCTTGTTTTCACGAATCGGCATCGCGAATCCGCCGCACACCACGTCACCCAGCACGTCGTAGAATACGAAGTCGAGTTCGTCGTCATAGGCGCCTTCTTCTTCGAGGAAGTTGATGGCGGTAATAACGCCGCGGCCGGCACAGCCAACACCGGGCTCAGGACCACCGGATTCAACGCACTTGATGCCGCCGTAACCAACCGACAATACGTCTTCCAGCTCCAGATCCTCGACGCTACCAGCTTCAGCAGCCAGTTCCATCACGGAGTTCTGTGCCTTGGAGTGCAAGATCAGACGAGTAGAGTCAGCCTTGGGGTCGCAACCGACGATCATTACCTTCTTGCCCATTTCAGCAAGAGCCGCCACCAGATTCTGGGTCGTAGTGGACTTACCGATACCACCCTTCCCGTAAATTGCGCATTGACGCAGAGCCATGTTAGTCTCCTTAAGAGTTGCAAAAATTAAGTCGCGATTGAAAACTGTCGCTCGCACCCAGTACATCGCAAGCTCCGTGCCACCCGCCCCACAAACACCCAACCGACTGAAATGCATAAGAAAAAAAATTCGGCCCCACAAGCATTGGCGGATGTGGAACACAACAAGAACAAAGCCTTTGTAGCAGTAGCTACAACGCCGACACTCGTGCTGCCCCGCTCGGCACGGCTCCCGATCAACCGCTGCAACCTGCCCACCGACATCCTCGGCGGCCTCACCTTCCAGCGCTCACCGGTTGCACTCGAGCTCGACGGCGTCGCGCAATTCCATCGCGGCCTGTTCAAACTGCTGGACAAGATAGAAGATGCCAAAGAGCGGGCCGATGCCTTCACCATGCACATGAACGCATCGTTCTACCTGGACGAACCGGAACAGGCCGGTTATTCATCGGACACCACACACAGTCGGCAAAAAGCCGACTACCTGCGCATGGTGCGCGGCTGGAGCTTCGATGCGGATGGCCGCGAAGGCGCGGCATTGAAAGGATGGGTGGAATCGCGCTTCGGATTGCTCCCGCGCCACCATGGCGGCCAGATACGCGATCTTTCCGGGGAAGCATATCGACATTACCTGGAGATGCGCGCCACTGCCGTGTACGGCACCAACGCGCTCGAATCGCAGTTCGATCTGCTCTATACCTATTGCCAGTACGAACTCGCCAAACTGTATCCCGGCAAGACCCACCTCACCCTGTATCGCGGCGTGAATCGCGTGGACGAGCATGAGACGCTCGCGACCCTGGACAAGAAGCATCGCGTGGTGCTGTTCAACAGCCTGAGTTCCTTCACCGCCAACCGCGAGCGCGCGGATGAGTTCGGCGACTACCTGCTCAGCGCACAGGTGCCGCTGGCCAAAGTATTCTGCTACACGAGCTTGCTGCCAGGGATGCTGCAGGGGGAAGATGAATACACCGTGATCGGCGGGTTGTATGAGGTAAGTATCGCGGCGTATTGATTCTATCTCTCAAACGACTGCTTTTTTTCAAAGAAGCAGTCGTACAATACTCCGCAAGATTGACTGATAATTTGGCCGCACTCGGCCATTTTGAGACATTCGTTAATGATAATCCTGTCGTATTTATTCCTCTCGTGTTTGATTGACTGCGACAACACTCCCTGATTGAAGCGTGTTCCAGCCTACCTTCTAACTCTGTACGGTAGCAGACTTAAAGATGTCGGCCATGAAGGTTGGCAGGTTGACCGACTCTGTGCTCAAAGAACAGAGCATATCGTGCCGCCGGTAAAGAACTTTTCCGAATCATGGGTGACTAAAAACTTAGCCACAGCGACATTATGTGCAACAAAGAGTTGGAGGAAAATCATGACCGAGTTTCCTGAAGAACTTGCAAACAGATTATCTGCCGCCGTGGACAAGATGCCTGCTTTTCCCAGAAGTGTGCAGATGATATTGGAGCTGACGCGCGATGACGATTCTCCAATCAAAGAACTGGCCGATGTCATCGAAAAAGATCCGGTGATGACGGTGAGACTATTGCGCATCATGAATTCAGCCTATTACAGCTTTCCCAAGCAGATCACCTCGGTCAGTGAGTCTGTTGCCTATGTCGGGATGAATGCGATCAAGAATATGGCATTGTCGTTTGCAGCAATTGAGGTCCTTCCCAAGCAGAACGCAGCCGGATTCGATGTGCAGCGCCTCTTGATGCATTCCCTGACCACTGCGAGTGTGGCACGTACTTTGTGCCAACAATATAACCATGATGAAACGAAACCTGATGACTGTTACATCGTGGGTTTGCTGCACGATTTCGGCAAAATTGTGTTTGCACAGTTCCTTGCTCCGGAATTCAAGGAGGCACTGGCATATAGTCGCAATCTATCCATCTCGCTGCATGAGGCTGAACAAAAAATCATCGGTACCGACCACGCTATGATTGGCGGGATATTGATGGAGAAGTGGAGATTTCCCGAGCGACTTATAGACAGTGTACGTCGGCATCACAGCGATATCACATCCGACGATATGCTGCTGAGTTGCCTCTTCGTGGCCGATCAGGTCAGCAAGCTGCTTATGTTGGAGGTCGGAGATGAAAATCTTGTGGAAAAGCTGTCTCCTGCTTTGGCAGAACGCTTCGGCGGGCAGTTGCATGGTGTCATAGCGAACTTGGGAGACATTGCTAAACTGGAGAGGGAGGTGCATGTTGTTGCAAATGTCGGGGATCAAAACTTGAAATACAGATTCTGGGGAGCGAGCCGCCAGGCATCTCTCAACTGACGATTCATATCTTGCAGTTGCTCCAATTGCTACTTCAGGACAGCTTGGATGCTCGACTTTGCAGGATCATATGGCAGCGGCTGGGAAGTGCAATAATAGGAGACACGATTTAAAAATTACCTCTTTGGGTTAGGGCCTGCCGCTTGCCAGTTCACCTGATCAATGACAGCTCAGATTAGCATAGCGGATGTCGGCGTTCATCCATCACCCTACCCCCGCACCCTTGTGCGACATAGTTTCCGGCTTTGTCGCATTCCCTCCAAACTCATCCCTGTTGCAACCCGCACCAATACTGGATAGTCGCTCTGGCTCGTTTATTGCGAATGATCTACTTGTCATTCACAAGAGGAGTCATCCCCCATGAGTACCGCATTCGACACTATCTTTTCCGGCCTGTCCGACGGCAGCGTTGTCCCCTATCTCGGCGCGGGTGCGCTCAACGGCGTGATTGACCCGGCCACGGGCAAGGCCATCCCGGCCGACAGCGACAGCCTGATCATCGCCATGAACAACGGCCAGCCGATGGCGCCCAAGCTGATGTACGAATTCCCGCGCGCGGCGATGAATGTGGAGCTGAAGCGCGGCCGCTCGGCGGTGAACAAGTTCCTCGATGCGACCTATCGCGATACGCAATGGAGCACATCCGCATTGCACGCCTGGCTGGCACAGAAGAAGCTGCCCTATCTCATCGACGCCAACCGCGACACCCAATTGCAGAAGCAATATGCCGCCACGCCGCATACGCTGATCGTCGGCATCGCGCGCATGTCGGGCAAGGAATACCGCTTCCGCCTGTTCAACTACGACGGTTCCAAATATTCTGCCATCGAGCAGGAGGCAGTGGACACCAGCCTGCCCATCCTGTTCAAACCGCTGGGCACGCCGCTGCCGGAATCGAACTACATCGCATCGGATGCCGATTTTGTCGATTACATCACCGAGCTGATGGGCGGCTTCGCCATCCCCTCGTTCGTCAAACGCATGCGCCAGAACAAGCGCTACCTGCTGCTGGGCATGCGCCTGAACCGCGATACCGACCGCATGGTATTTTCCGACATCATGTTCGGCGCGGCCCAACCCGCCGGCTGGGCGCTGATCCCGCACCCGACAGACAAAGAGAAACGCTACTTGGGCAAAATGGGCATCGAGATCGTGAATGCCGATGTGGCGGACTTCCTCACTGCGGCGCAAAGCTGGAACGGCAGCCTCGCGGCAGCATGAGTTCACATCCCGCGCAATGGGATGAATCTCGCCACGCATTAGGCATGGGCGAGATGGACAACACCCACCGCGAATTCATCGCACAAGTGGCCGCACTCATCGCGGCCGGTAATGCCGAGTTCCCTGCCCTGTTCCAGTCTTTGGTCAACCACACTGCCGCGCATTTCAAAGCTGAAGGCCTGTTGATGCGTGAAACGAAATACCGCGGCTTGCCCGAGCATGAGGCCGAACATCACCGTGTGCTGGGCGAGCTGCAACAACTCAACCGCAGCCTCAAGCGCGGGCATCTGCCGCTGGTGCGTGCCTATGTGAAAGAAGGTTTGCCGGAGTGGTTCGACACCCATCTGGCGATGATGGATGCGGCGCTGGTGATGCACCTGAAAAAACAATGAAGAACGCAGGCCTGTAGCCCGCGTTCTCATACTGCCCGATGCCTGCTGCGTCTTATTCTTCGATCAGCAGGTCGAGCTTCTTCGCCAGCCACTTGGTGGTAGTGGCCTGGATGAGGATGGTCATCAGGATGGCGATGAAGGTGACCGAGGCGATGATCTCCGCACCCGGCGCCTTCATGCCGACCAGCATGCCGGCCAATGCGCCGGGGATGACGCCGGTCTCGCGCGTCCAGCACATGAACAGCATCTCCTTGAGGCTCCATTTGGCGCGTCGATCCGGCAACGCGCACAGAAATACGGTGACCGGACGCGCCACCAGCATGAACACGACCACGACGCCGATACCCGCCCACAGGTATTGGTTCATCAGGCCGAAATCGACCTGTGTCCCGAGCAGGATGAAGATGAACATGCGCATGATGAGCGCAGTGATCATGATGAATTCTTCGAGTTGGTGGCTTTCATTCCCGGAGCGCTTGAAACCCAGTGAATCCACGTTACCCAGCATGATGCCGAACACGAACACCGCCATGAAGCCGCTGGCTTGCAGACCATCGGCTGCCATGTAGGCGCCGATCACCGCCATCAGCGTCACGACCGGGGCATATTCAGCCAGGAAATCGAACTTCTGGTGCGAGATCAGCACGGCCGCCAGATAACCCAGCGCACCGCCGATGACGATGCCGATGATGGATTGCTTGAACAGCCCAGCCAGTGCATCACCTGCCGAGAACTGGCCCGAACCCATCGCCACGCCCAGTACGGTGAAGGTGACGATGGCACCCATCGCATCGTTGAAGGCGGATTCGCTCATCACCGTCTGCGCGACGCGCTCCTTGATCTTGATCTGCTTGAATACCGGCACCAGTGTGGCGGGGTCGGTCGAGGCCAGTGTCGCGCCCAGCAGCAAGGCGACGATCATTGGCACGCCGAGGAAGTAATAGGCTGCCACGCCGGTGATGGCGGCAGTGATCAGCACACCGATGGTGGCAATGACTAGCAGAGTGATCCACACCTCTTTCAGCACCTTGAGTTTGATCGAAGCGCCGCCGTCGAACAGGATGTAGCTGGAACCGAAGATCAGGATGAGCTGGTTGATCGTGGAGTCTGCCTTGATATCCACAAAACCCAGCATACCGGGACCGATCAGCATGCCCACCAAAAGGAACACCACCACGTCGGGCACTTTCACAAAGCGCGCCAACAGACCGGAGAAGGTTCCTATGCCAAGGATGATGCCGAAGATCAGAAGAGTGTGTTTCGCGAGTTCCAGTGCTGCTGAGGATTCCATCATGTTCCTTGGTGAATTGCGTTAATCGTCGTCGTCCTCTCCGGCGATGACCCGACGCGGAACCGTGGCCGGATCGGCAGTGATGGCGCGGTATATCTCTACGCGATCGCCGGGTTTCAACATTGTATCCAATTCGGCTGCTTTCCCGAAGATTCCGACCTTGAATTGCCCAAGGTCGATAGCTGTAAATTTCTGCAGTATCCCCGACTGCTCGATGGCCTGCTGCACACTGGTCTCATCGGGCACTTCGATGCGCAGCCAGATTTGATTTGCGGGTTCGGAATAAGCGACGCCGATCTGCATGGTTCATACTCCTCAATCTATCCGTTCGCCCTGAGCCTGTCGAAGGGTGAGCGACAAATAATGCAAAATGCGCGTTGCGTCGTTCATCCTTCGACAGGCTCAGGACGAACGGGATTATATTAACTCGCTGCCGCCTCAGGTACCGCTGCAGCCGCAGCCCGCGCCGCACGGCGGCTCTCGATGACACGTCGACCAGCCAGCAGGAAACCCAGCACCATGAACCCGCCGGGTGGCAGGATCATCAGCAGATAACCCCTGTAATCCGGAATCACTGTCGTTTCCAGGAAAGCGAAGCTCGACCCCAGCAGCAGGTGCGCATTGGCGAACAACGTGCCAGCACCCAGCAATTCGCGGATACCGCCGATGGTCGTGAGGGCGAAGGTGAAACCCAGCCCCATCATCAATCCGTCCATCGCCGACTCTGCAACACCGTTCTTGGCCGCGAACGCTTCGGCGCGCCCCAGCACGGCACAGTTCGCTACGATCAGCGCGATATACAGGCCGAGCACTTTGTACAGATCATGCGCCCAGGCATTCAGGCTCACATCCACCAGCGTCACCAGCGTTGCGATCAGCACGATGTAGACCGGGATGCGCACATCAGGGCTGATAAGATCGCGCGCCGCCGAGATGATCGCGTTAGAAGCAAGTAGCACTGCCGTGGTCGCCAAGCCCATGCCAAGACCGTTGGTGGCACTGCTGGTCACCGCCATGGTCGGACACATGCCGAGTATCTGCGCGAAGACGATGTTGTTGTCCCAAAGTCCGTCGCGGGTGATGCGTGCGTAACTCATGATCTGTCTCCCGCCTCATCGAGCAGTGTTACCCGATTCTGTTCAAAGAATTCCAGCCCTTCCTTCACCGCCTTCACCACCCCGCGCGGCGTGATGGTCGCGCCCGCGAACTGGTCGAACACGCCGCCGTCTTTCTTCACCGCCCATTTATCCGCTGCCGGTTCGCCCAGCCATTTGCCTTCGAAGGAATGGATCCAGTTGCTCTTCGCGGGCTCGATCTTGTCGCCCAGCCCAGGTGTTTCGGCGTGTTTAATAACGCGCACACCAAGTATCTTGCCCTCACGTGAGACTCCCATCACGCACACCAATGTTCCGGCATAGCCGTGGCCGATCATGCGATAGACTACCGCATCGACCTTGCCGCCATGGCGTCCGCGATAAACCAGCACATCGCCACTCTTGCCGGGCAGTGTGACGGTATCCTTGAGCAGGTCGTTCTCGTATTCGCCCGGCAGCACCTGCGTCAGCGATTGCTTGAGGTCGGCCGCTTCAGCCGCCTTGATGTCAGCTTCTGTGACACGTGCCGCAAGCGCCAGCGCTGCGCTGGTGAGCAAGGCCACCGCGCCGAGCAGCACGCCCTGATAGAACAGCTTGCCGCGTAAATTTTCGAGACTCATCTCATGCTCCCTTGTTCGCGGGCAGTGCTGCGCCCTTGCGGTCGCGCCCGTAGATGCGCGGCTTGACGTATTGGTCGATCAGCGGAGTGAGCGTGTTCATCAGCATCACCGCGAACGCCACCCCTTCCGGATACCCGCCCCAGGTGCGGATGATCCAGGTCATCAGTCCACAGCCAAAACCGAAGATGAGTTGTCCGGTCGTGGTGTTGGGCGAAGTCACCGGATCGGTGATGATGAAGAATGCTCCCAGCATCAAGCCCCCGGAGAGCAAGTGATATATCGGCCCGGCGTAATGGCCGGGATTGATCGTATTGAACAACAGCGCAGGAACAACCACGCCAAGCAGCATGGCGACCGGCGCATGCCAAGTGATGATGCGGCGTGCAATGAGGAACAAGCCTCCCAGCAAAAGCAGTACGGCAGCTGTCTCCCCCAGACTGCCCGCGCGACTGCCCCACAGCATGTCGAGAGGGGTGTAGTAACCGGCCAAGGCCTGATCCAGCCCAACGCCGCGTGTGAATTCGGTCTTCACGTGACCGAGCAACGAAGCACTGGCCATGCCATCGATGTGCTGACTCAGGAAAGTGATGCGCAGACTTTCCAGCAATCCCGGTGCGTGTGCCGAGCCCAGCGGTGCAGGCGCAACCCAAGTCGTCATCTCCAGCGGGAACGAGATCAGCAGCATCACGCGTGCCGCCATCGCCGGGTTGAACACATTCTGTCCCAATCCGCCGTACAACTGCTTGCCGATGACGACGGCGAACAGGCTGCCCAGCACAGCGATCCACCAGGGCGCGAATGGCGGCAGCGAGATCGCCAGCAACCACGCGGTCAAAATACCGGAACCGTCCATGATGACGGCGCGCACTGCACGGCCCTGCATGCGCACGACGATTGCTTCGCCGACGATGGCTGCGATCAAAGAGATCGCCCACAAGTTGATCGCGGGCCAGCCATACAACCAGAATCCGAACAGCGTGGCAGGCGTAAGCGCGAGCAACACGGTGGCCATCACCTTGGCGATGGAGACGGGCGCATGGGCGTGGGGGGAATGGGCGATGGGGTTCATACAACCTCCGCTTTGGCCGCAGCCTCTTTCGCCGCCCGCTCTTTCGCTTCTCTCGCCGCCTTGCGTCTTGCCGCCGCTTCGGCACGTTCACGCTCAATACGGGCGATACGTTCATTGCGGGCGTCGGCCAGTTTTTTTGTTGCTTCCTGTTTCAACTTGGCGCGCTCCTGCGTCGCAAGATCACCTTTGGCATAGTTGAAGTAATGCACGAGCGGGATATGCGCTGGGCAAACATACGAGCAGGAACCGCAGGCGATACAGTCCCTGAGTCCCAGTTTGACTGCGCTGGCCAGATCGGAAGCACGGATGCGCGTCATCATCTCCAGCGGCACCAGCCCGACCGGACAGGCTCGCACGCATGTGGAGCAACGGATGCACGGCGATGCTTCCGCCTGACCGATCTCTGCCGCGGTAAGCGCGAGTACTCCGCTGGTGCCCTTCACTACCGGCACTTCGGTACTGGTGAACTGTTGTCCCATCATCGGCCCACCCAGCACCAAACGCGCCGCGGGTTGTGTGTAACCGTCGGCGAAATCGATCAATTCCTGCACCGGCGTGCCGATCAATGCCTCCACGTTGCACGGCGTCTTGATAGCCCCGCCGCTGATCGTCACCAGCCGCGACACAAGCGCCTTTCCGTGACGGATCGCCTGCTGCACGGCGAATGCGGTCGCGACATTGTGCACCAGCACGCCGATGTCGGCGGGACGACCACCGGCAGGTACCTCTTTGCCGATGAGCACCTGAATGATCTGTTTCTCCGACCCCATCGGATACATGCTCGGCATCGCCACGACGTTGACTGCCGTACCCTGCGCCGCTGCCTGCATGGCGGCGATGGCTTCGGGTTTGTTGTCTTCGATGCCGACAATGATCTCTTTGGCATCCACCGCCTGCGCGATCAGACGGATACCCTCGACGATCTCCACGGCCCGTTCGCGCATGATGCGGTCGTCGCAAGTGAGATAAGGTTCGCATTCGCCGCCGTTCATGATCAGCGTCTGCACACCGCTGGCGCGGCTGAGATTGAGTTTCAACGCCGACGGGAAAGTGGCACCGCCGAGACCAACGATGCCCGCTGCCGCGACACGCGCAGCGATGTTCTCGGGAGATAGAGACAAGGGATCATCCACTGACTCGATGGCGCCCCACTTATCCTCACCATCGCTCTCGATAGTGATCGTGGGCACCGGCAAACCGGAAGGATGTGGTGCCGGGAAATCGCCCAGCGCTGTGATGACACCGGAAGTCGGCGCATGTACGGACGATGAGACCGCACCTTGTGCTGTAGCGATGAGCTGGCCTTTGAGCACATGGTCTCCGACTTTCACCACCGGATTGGCTGGTGCGCCGATATGTTGCTGTAAAGGCACGAACAGTTTCTTCGGCAGCGGCAGGACACGGATATGCCGCTCTGTCGATATATCCTTGCGCCCTTCCGGATGCACTCCGCCTCTCAGATCGAATAGCTTCATGCTGCCTCCTCCTTCAAGTGAGATGGGTGGCAACGTGCAGTGTGTCGGAGACCTGGCAGCACTCGCGGACGTTCACATCCCCACGCGTGGGGCCCCTGCTCTCTGCTCATGCTGCCTCCCCGACCGATGGCTTCGCCCAATGCCAGGATTGCAGCGTCACCGGGATGGGCTGCAACGTCACCGACTCGGTCGGACACACTTCGACGCATTTTCCGCAGGCGGTGCAGGCCTCGCGGAACACCACATGGATCTGCTGAGCCGCGCCCATGATGGCGTCGGTCGGGCACACCTTGAAGCAGCGGGTGCAACCGATGCATATCTCTTCTTTCACTTCGGCGATCGTCGGCACGTTGTCTGCGACATCTGAAAGGTTCGCTTCGATTCCGAGCTTCAATGCCAGTGCCTGCACCACGGCACGGCCGCCGGGCGGGCACAGAGTGACTGGTGCGCTACCGTCGGCCAGCGCCTGCGCCGCCCCTGCACAACCCGGGAAGCCGCACTGGCCGCATTGAGATCCGGGCAGGATGCCTTGTATCTCGGCGATCAACGGATTGCCTTCCACCTCAAGCTTGCGCGCGGAGTAACCGAGGAACAACCCCATGGCCGAACCGAGAAGCGTCAGACTGATGACAGCGGTGAACATTTATTTCTCCTGTTAAACCAGACCGGCAAAACCCATAAAGGTCAGCGCCAGCAAGCTTGCCGTGATGAATCCGATGGGTGCGCCGGCGAATGCAGGCGGCACTTGCGCCAAGGCCAGCCGCTCGCGTAACCCGGCGAACAACAACAACACCAGCGTAAATCCGGCTGCCGAACCGAAGCCATACAACAGGCTATCAACGAACGGCAGCTTCTCTTGTGTGGTCAGCAGCGGAATACCGAGCACCGCACAGTTGGTGGTGATGAGCGGCAGATAGATGCCCAGCACCTGATACAGAGCCGGATTGGTCTTGCGCACCACCATCTCGGTGAACTGCACTACGACGGCGATAACCAGGATGTAGACGAGGATGCGCAAGTACACCATGCCCAGCGGCACCAGCAGCCAGTGCTCCAGCATCCAGCACGCGGCAGAGGCCATGGTCATCACAAAGGTGGTGGCCAGTCCCATGCTGATGGCGGTATCGGTTTTCTTGGAGATGCCCATGAACGGGCACAGCCCCAGGAACTTCACCAGTACCACGTTGTTCACCAACACGGTGCTCAGCAACAAGAACAAATATTCACGCATAACAGTCATCTCCTGCACACGTATCTGCAAACGCCGTGCCAGCAGTCGGGAGGAAACTGGAGTCGCACAAAATCAGGCGTTTGGTGCACGTCCGCACCAGCGCGGTGCGAAAAACATTTGTCGTTGTCGGGTCGTTGCCTGCGTCGATGTAGCAAACATGACAACCAGCCTGCACCGGCGGACTGCTTGCACGAATGGAAATCCATCGGCACAGATATTGCTGATACAGGTTCGTATACATGCAATAGGACAATCATGGCCAAGCCCCCGGCAACGCACGAACCGAAACACCCTGTATCTGTCACCGACACCAGCGGTGAGGTGCCGCCACACCTGTTCCGAAAAGCGGTGGAACAAGCTGCACTGGCGATCTCCATCACCGATGCGCGCGCCAACATCCTGTATGCCAATGGCGCATTCCAGCGCATCACCGGCTACGGGACTGACGAGATCGTCGGGCACAACGAATCCATCCTGTCATACCGCGTCACCCCCAAACTGGTGTATGAGACGCTATGGGCACAGATCCAGCGCCAACGCCCGTGGAATGGCCTGCTTGTGAACAAGCGCAAGGATGGCAGCCGCTACCTGGCCGACGTCACCATCACCCCGGTGGTAAGCGAAGAAGGCGAGACCACGCATTACCTCGGCATGCACCGCGACGTGACCGAGGTACACCGCCTCGAACGCCAGGTGCAGAACCAGAAGACGCTGATCGAATCGGTGGTGGATGCGGCGCAAGTCGCCATTGCACTGCTTGACGAGAAGGAACGCGTCGTACTGGACAACCAGGAATACAAGAAACTGATCGGTGACCTCGGTAAGGAACCTGCCGTGAAACTGCTCGCAGCGTTGCGCGAACAGATGGGCGACGTATTTACCAAAGCCCATGACAAACACCGCAACCTCGCCGCGCGCGAAGTATGCATCGTCACCCCGAGTAAAGCGGCGCGTTGGTTCTCCTGTGCAGTATCGTGGTTCGAAGAACAGGATGTCGGCGCGGATGCGTTCTATGAACCGCTGCGCCGCCACTATCTGTTGCTCACCATCCAGGATATCAGCGAACTCAAGCGCCAGCAGGAAGCGTTGCGCATCAACAGTCTGCGCGCCCTGCTGGCCGAACAGGAACGCATCCAAGGGCTGCGCGAGACATTGGCCGGCGCAGTATTCCAACTCGAAGGGCCGCTCAACATGCTGAGTGCCGCAGCCAACCTGCTGGAACGCCGCCTCTCCACCCAATCACCATCGAACGGGGCGGGTGACATCTCCGCCAGCGCACTGGAAGAAGCCATGCACAAGAGCCGCGAAGCGCTCGAAACATTGCGCGCCTGCATCCCCGACCAGAGCAACGAAGCGATGCAGGTGATCGACCTCAACGATGTGCTGGTCGATGTGCTCAAGCTCGCCACCGCCAGTCTGCTCAGTGCGGGCATCGTGGTGGAATGGTCGCCATCGGACAAGCCTGCCACCATCGCCGCCCTGCCGGCGCAACTGACCAACTTATTCAAGCAACTGGTCACCAACGCCATCGAGGCGATGAATGAACGGCGTGGCGGGATGCGCGAACTGCGCATCACCTGCAAATCCAACAGCGACCACTTCGAGGTGCTCGTTGAGGACAGCGGCCCCGGCATCGCCGACGATTTGCGCTACAAGGTGTTCCAGCCTTTCTTCACCACCAAAGGAGCAACGAAACAACACCTTGGCCTCGGCCTGGCGATGGCTCAGGAAGTGGTGAGCCGTCATGGCGGCACCATCGACATCGACACCGCCTACCGCAACGGCTGCCGGGTGCGCGTGCAACTGCCACTGACGACTGGAGGCAGCCATGTCTGATCCGCGCGTTGAACTCGACCTGCTGCATTCCGAACTGGATACGCTGTATCAGGTGAGCAAAGTATTGTCGCGCTCGCTCAATTTGAAAGAGACACTGGACGGCGTGCTGCATGCGCTGCATGAGGGTGTGGCGCTGGAACGCGGCATGGTCAGCCTCATCGATGCCGTGAGTGGCGAGTTGCAGGTATCGTTGGTGTATGGCGTATCCGATGCAGTCACCGAGGAAGTCAGCTACCTGCCCGGCGAAGGCGTGGTCGGCACTATCCTCAAGACCGGCAACAGTATCGCGATCGCATGCATCATGGACGAGCCGCGCTTCCTCAGCCGTATGGGCATCTATAACCCGCAAGGTGCATTTGTCGGCGTACCGATCCGTCTTGGCCAAAAGGTCGTCGGCGTACTGGCCGCGCAACCCGCCCCCAGCATCAACAAACAGCTGGGTGAATACCAGCGTTTCCTGGAGATGGTCGCCAATCTGATCGGACAGAGCGTACGCCTGTCGCAGGATGTTGCCGAAGAGAAGAAAGAGATCGCCGAAGAGCGCGATGTGCTGCGCCGTACCGTGCGCGGCAAATACGGCTTCGACAACATCATCGGACATACGCAATCCATGCGCCGCATCTTCGAACAGGTTCGGCTGGTAGCGAAGTGGAACACCACGGTACTGATCCGCGGCGAGACCGGCACCGGCAAGGAACTCATCGCCAATGCCATCCACTACAACTCGCCGCGTGCGCGCGGCAGCTTCGTCAAGCTCAACTGTGCGGCCCTGCCCGAGACCCTGCTGGAAAGCGAATTGTTCGGCCATGAGAAAGGCGCCTTCACCGGCGCCGTGGCACAGCGCAAGGGGCGCTTCGAGCAAGCCGAAGGCGGCACCGTGTTCCTGGACGAGATCGGCGAGATCTCCGCTTCGTTCCAGGCCAAGCTGCTGCGCGTGTTGCAGGAAGGCGAACTGGAACGCGTGGGTGGCAGCAAGACCATCAAGGTGGATGTGCGCGTGGTCGCGGCAACACACCGCGACCTGGAGGCCGAAGTAGAGAAAGGCCGCTTCCGTGAGGACTTGTATTACCGCCTCAACGTGATGCCGCTGTACCTGCCGCCTCTGCGCGACCGTATGGAAGACATCCCCGAGATCGCACGCTTCCTGGTGGAGAAAGTCAGCACCAACCAAGGCCGACAACTCAACCTCACCGACGCCGCGCTGCGCATCCTCATGCATCACGACTGGCCGGGTAACGTGCGCGAACTGGAGAACTGTCTGGAACGCGCCTCGGTGATGACCGAAGGCAACACCATAGACCGCGACGCCATCCTGCTCACCGGCATCGACGAGAAAATATCGGCGAGCCGTGGAACGATACAGGAACTGAACCTCGACGATCCCAACCTCGACGAGCGAGAAAAAGTCATCGCCGCGCTGGAACAGGCAGGATGGGTACAGGCCAAGGCTGCGCGTCTGCTCGACATGACACCGAGGCAGATCGCCTATCGCATCCAGACTTTGAACATCAAGGTACGGCAGATATGACGACACGGTTCTTCGTCACCTACACCGGCGTGAAGCTACCCTTCAAACTAGTCAACGAATTGCAAGCTGCGGAAGTGGAGAATCGCAACACATATTTTCGCGGGCTCTTCGACGGACAGGGCAGACTCAACGGATTCGACAAGCTCGCCTATGGCGAGATCGAGTTGATGCATCGCTACAGCTACCGGGATGACGGAAAATTGAGTACAGCCGAGATTACAGACATCGACGGCGAGGTGACTTTATTGACCTTCGCCGCCGAAGGGAAACAGACCGCAACGTGATCAGATGGTCGTTGCCGAATTTGGTCTATGCCGCTGCTTTTTCAAACTCAAACTGATCTGCCAGATACATCTCAGATTTGGGTTTCAAAATGCAGTGGAAGGCGGTGATCGGGTCGGCGTATTCAATAACCTTGAGTTGATGCAAATCTGCAAAAGACATCACTTGCTGCCAAATCCCAGCACGATCTTCTTTTAGATCGGAATCGACGTAAACAGCTGTCTGTCCGTTATATCTGATCGGACGAAGATCCTCCGAGTAGCGGACCATACCGCTATGCAGACCGATGCATGCCAGTTCGCAGATGCGTGCTGCCCAGTCGGATGGTCGGAAAGTCTTTTCGCTGATATCGATGCCTAAAATGATCCAGTTGTTTATCGGTTTTTGCATTATCAGTACGCTAGTAAGTTGAATGATTTCATGCGCATCCGGCTCACAAGTCCACGCCGGGACGATTCCTTGCATTTCCTGACATTCTAACATCGATGGCATTCGGATGCGAGTGTTTATATGGCTTCGGAGCGCTGCTCCGAGTCGTGCTATCCTTAACCGCATCACCACCCCATATCCCGTCTCGGCCTCCCGGATTCCGCATACCACTTCTCATCGAGTCTTGCGCCTGTTCGACCAGAACATTTTCCTGAGGCAGGATGTTAATCATGAGAAAAGCAAAATCCCCGCCAGCCACCCAGCCCGAAACCGCTGACATCACGCAGCTCGGCCTTGTCGATCAGGACAATCACCTGTGGTTGAAATTCTGGCGAGACGAACGCTCCGACTTCCACCAGTCCGCAGTCAATCCGCTGCTGAGCCGATTCTGGCCCGGTCTCCAACTGGTTCACGGCAGCCGCGTGTTCGTCCCGCTGTGCGGCAAAAGTCTGGATATGCTCTGGCTGGCACAGCAAGGCCATGACGTTCTCGGCGTCGAGTTGAGTCCCGTTGCCGTGGAAAGTTTCTTCCGGGAAAACAATCTTCATCCGACAAAAAAGAAGATGGGGTCATTCATCCTTTGGAACGATGGCATGCTCAGCATCCTGTGCGGCGATTACTTCGCATTGACCTTATCGGACATCGGTCATCTTGACACCGTCTATGATCGCTCCGCGCTGACCGCCTTACCGGAAAATATTCGCAGCCTTTATGTCGCACAATTAAGGCGGCTGGTTTCGGATACCGCCGTGGTGTTTTTGCTGACCGTTGAGGATGCTGCAGAGAATGCAACGATGAAACAAGCCAACGCTATCGATGAAGAGATCAAGACCCTGTACTCGGAAAAATTCAAGATAGCGCTTACGCATGTTGAAAGCGTATTCGACCCCGATCCTGAATCGGCCGGGCTCCCCGAGCGGCGTGCCGAACACAAGGTGTATCGACTTTCGTCCAAATAAAAATGTGCCGCACAGTGTGCACTAGCGCACAGAGTCTGCATGCCAGAAGGATGATGATCGACTCCAGGCCGAACTGAAATCGGCAAAGAGACTTCCGCACCGGAAGTTCGACACTGAGGACATCAATCATGAACAAGATACAAAGAATCGCAGTGAATGCAGGCGCAACCGCCCTGTTTCTGGCATTCGCCGGATGCACCGTGATTGGTGCCGGTATCGGTGCCGCAGCAGGTTCCGGCAGTACAGTCGGCATGTTGGGCGGCGCAGTGATCGGCGGCGTCGTAGGCCACGAGATCGCAAAATAGCGCCGTGACTGCATCGCATAACGCGTGCAGAGGCGCCCGGAAGCGAAATCATCAAGACAGAACTGGACATCATGCTCTATACCATTGCCGTCGTAATGATCATCCTGTGGTTGCTGGGGGTAGTTTCCTCTTACACCATGGGCGGGTTCATCCATATTCTGCTGGTGATCGCCATCGTGGTCGTGCTGCTGAGAGTAATCAACCGATAATGTCTGGAGAAGTGTCATGGGCAAGATACTTGCGTTGCTTTTCACGAGCCTCCTGACCATCACATCGCTGGTCGGTTACTTGTATATCTCCGAACAGATCATGGCCGGAGAAAAGAAGATGGCCGAAGGCCAGAGCCTGATCGACCAGCAACAACCGGAACTTGATGCGGGTATCGCCAGCACCGAGGCGGGCAAACTCAAATTATCAGCGGGCAAAAAAGAATATGCGGAGGCCCATGCCAATTTCTTGCTGGTGTGGGCTGACAAACTATTCAACGGCGGCAAAGGCTTTGCCGAAGGAAGAATGAAGATCGCGGCAGGTGAAAAGAAAGTCGCGCAGGGCGAAGAAAAAGTCAGCGTCGGAGAAAGACAATTGGCGACAGGCAAGCTGGAATTGAGTCATGGGATGGCAAAGCTGGAACTGGCCAGGAACGTGCAACTTGCCTGTGGGATCGGGGCTGCTGTGTTTTTCCTGCTATCGCTGGCGTTAGGCTACGTCTGGAGAAAGTCACTGCTCCAGTCGTTCAGACGCCGCTGGCCCCGGCGTTGACACACAGCCAAGCTAAGCGCCCTGCATCATCTGCAGTGTGCTGGAAAGGATACCGACGACACGTTTAGATTCGCTCTTCTCTTCCGTAGCAGCACTCTTCGGCTTGTAACAAACGAATGTACCGACCACTTCATGGATGCCGTGTTGTGTCGTCAAATCCCACACCACATCGAACTCACTCTGTTTGAGTACCAACCTGACATCCAGACTGCTCTGATTCGGCAGCGCATCGATGAACAGACGACCGATCTCGCCGTTACTGGGTATTTTGGGATTCGGGCAGTATCCCGCCTCCCCGAAGGCGATCGACACGTTCGAGATATCAACCTGTGTGTGACCCGAAAGATACGCGGTGAGTTGCGCATCGAACTCCGCGTCAGACCCAGCCTTGTGCTCTTGCTTGGTCACCGCCCCCAGAAAGTCAAAATCCGCGCTCGGCTTCTCTTCGGTGAGTTGCTTCGCGGACAATATCTTTTTGCACGAGAAGCGCAACGTCCTGGTCGAGAGCGTGGAAGGCAGACCGGCGGAATCCCCCGTGCTGTTGATGAGAAATGAATCGAGTGTAAGGGCAAGCTGGATCTCAATCATCTGGTTCGCTGTGACTTTCCGTCGGCAGCCTCTGTGAAGTAGTGGTTTGAGCAGCGGAACTCCAACCTGATGATCAAGTCCGACACACCCGGCAGATTATTGCACACAAGCCGATCATGCCCTGCCCGGACCTCTACTGATAGTGCGGGGTGTTTTGTCACTTTCGCCACAAGCCGTTCCTGGTGTCATGTGCCATTTGCGACAGCAGAGCGCATTCCAGACATTCTCGTCTTTTAAAACATATAGTTATCGCTCTGTTTTAGACGGGCACGCAGTTTGCTCATATCAACGCAAACATAAGTCGGAGGATAGACCCGTGCAATTGCCCGTCATCAACATCGCAGTAGCCGAGACTCCCAAGGGGGGGTGCTCCGCCGGATCGTGCGGCAGTACCGACGACCAGATGAACCACCTGCCGGAAAATATCCGCCAGAAGGTGTTCAACCATCCGTGCTATTCCGAAGAGGCGCACCACTACTTCGCACGCATGCACGTTGCGGTCGCGCCGGCCTGCAATATCCAGTGCAACTACTGCAACCGCAAATACGATTGCGCCAACGAATCACGACCCGGCGTAGTGTCCGAGCTGCACCATCCGGTGCAGGCAGTGAAGAAAGTACTCGCTGTCGCCGCAACCATCCCGCAGATGACCGTGCTGGGCATCGCTGGCCCAGGCGATCCTTTGGCCAATCCCGAGCGCACCTTTGAAACATTCCGCATGCTGTCCGAGCAAGCGCCGGATATCAAGCTGTGCGTATCGACCAACGGTCTATCGCTGCCTGAGCAAGTCGAGGAACTGGCGAAGTACAACATCGACCACGTGACCATCACCATCAACTGCGTCGATCCCGACGTGGGCGCGCAGATCTACCCGTGGATCTTCTGGAAGAACAAACGCATCAAGGGCCGCGAAGCAGCCGAGATACTCATCGCGCAACAACAAAAAGGGCTGGAGATGCTTGTCGCCAAGGGCATCCTGGTCAAAGTGAACTCGGTGATGATCCCCGGCGTGAACGACAAGCATCTGGAAGAAGTCTCCAAGATCGTGAAGGCCAAGGGTGCCTTCCTGCACAACGTGATGCCGCTGATCTCGGAAGCCGAGCACGGCACCTACTACGGTCTCACCGGCCAACGCGGCCCGACCCCCGACGAACTTCAAGCCTTGCAGGATGCCTGCGAAGGCGACATGAACATGATGCGCCATTGCCGCCAGTGTCGTGCCGACGCCGTTGGCTTGCTGGGCGAGGATAGAGGTTCCGAGTTCACCATGGACAAGGTCGAGAAGATGGAGATCGATTATCCGGAAGCGATGAAGATGCGCGCCAAGGTGCATGCCGCCATCAACGAAGAACTGGAGAGCAAACGACTCGCCAGGGAATCCAAGATACAGTTGATCGGCATCCAGAACATCAAAAAAACAGCAGTCACGCGTCCGGTACTGATGGCGGTCGCCACCAAAGGCGGCGGCGTGATCAACGAACACTTCGGCCATGCCGGCGAGTTCCTGATCTACGAAGCGTCATCGCAAGGTGTGCGTTTCATCGGTCACCGCAAGACGACACCATATTGCGAAGGCGACATCAGCTGCGGTGACGGCGAAAGCGTGCTGGACAAGACCCTGAAGGTATTGGCCGGGTGCGAAGCCGTGCTGTGCAGCAAAGTCGGCTACGAACCCTGGGGGCCGCTGGAAGCGGCGGGCATCCAGCCCAACGGCGAACACGCGATGGAGCCCATCGAGGATGCCGTGCTCAAGGTGTATGAAGAGATGCGCACGGCAGGCAAGCTGGCGGTCAAGGCTGACCAACTTCAAAAGGTCGCATAAGGAGGCAGCGTCATGGCACTGGAGATCATCGAACTCTGCACCAACTGCTGGGCCTGCCAACCGCTGTGCCCGAGCAAGGCGATCTATGAGGCAAAGCCGCACTTCCTCATCGACCCGGACAAGTGCAACGAATGCGCCGGCGATTTTGAGGATTCGCAATGTGCTTCCATCTGCCCGATCGAAGGTGCGATCCTCAACGCAGACGGCGTACCGCTGAATCCTCCCGGGTCGCTGACCGGCATCACGTTGCAGAAGCTGGCGGCATGATGGCCACAGTCACTTTTTATGAAAAGCCAGGCTGCGGCAATAACACCAGACAGAAGGTGTGGCTAGCCGCATCCGGCCATACCGTACTGGCAAAGAATCTGCTGCTTGAAAAATGGAGTGTGGAACGTTTGCGCCCCTTCTTCGGCGAGCTACCGGTGGCGCAGTGGTTCAACCCGGCCGCACCGCGCGTGAAATCCGGCGAACTTGACCCGGCGACATTTGATGCGGACACGGCGCTGAAGATGATGCTCGCCGAGCCGCTGTTGATCCGGCGCCCGCTGATGGAGGTGGATGGCGAGTTGCGTGTGGGCTTTGACGCCAGGGCGGTGGACGCATGGATAGGACTGAACGATAGCCAGCCGAAAGAGGAACCCTGCCCCATCTGCCATCGTTCCGAGCCCTGTCCAACACCAGAGGAAACCAACCATGCCTAAGGCCAACGTCACCTTCGAAAAACTCGGCATCACCGTCAGTGTACCTGCCGGCACACGCCTGATCGAGATCTCGGAAAAGATCGGTGCAGGTATCACCTACGGTTGCCGAGAGGGTGAATGCTGCACCTGCCTCGTCCGCATCACCTCTGGCATGGAACACATGAGCGAGCGTTCCGTGCTGGAAGACAAGGTGCTGCAGGAGAACATGGCCGGGCGCGACCAGCGACTGGCCTGTCAGGCGCAGGTATTAGGCGGCGACATCACCGTCAAGGCATAACTTTACAAATCAACTCAGGAGCAAACGCAATGCCCAACATCACTTTTTCCAGCCCGCTACACAAGGACAAGACCGTCTATGCCGTCGCCGGCAGCCATACCATGACCGTGCTGACCCTGGCCAGAGAGAACCACATCCCCATCGACTTCGGTTGCGAGAACGGCGAATGCTCGACCTGTCTGGTGAAAGTTACCAATCTGTCCAACAAAGGTCCGATGGCCGGACCGCTGACCGACCGCGAGATCACCGTACTCAAATCCTCCGGCAAGATCACGCAGGCACAGATCGACGCGATGAAAGTGAACGATGTCATCACCACCGAATGGCGGCTGGCATGCCAGATGGTGCTGCGCGACGAAGACCTGCTGATCGAGTATCCGAGCAAGTAGGAGCTTCCATGCAACCTGCCGTCATGACCAGCAAGACATCTCCAGCACAGTCCGGCGGACTGTATGCTGAACTGATGGCGCATGCGGCCGGATCACCCAACGACGATCTGTTCGCACAGATGATCGCCAGCCAGATCGATGATGTCGGGGCGCTACCGCCCGGCCTCGGTTTGAGCGAGAAGGATTTCTCGGAATTGCTGTCGACCCACTTCCCCGGCGTCCAACTCGTCATCCGCGGCATGACGGACGTATCTGACCCGCGCGCTCCGGAACGCGACGATGTGCTCGCCCTGCTGCTCGAACACCGTGCCCACCGCAACATGTCGGAGCAATGGATGGCCGAGATCGTCACCGCCGCCTGCATGGCCAGCGACCACCTGTGGCAGGATCTGGGGTTGTGGTCGCGCGAATACCTCAGCCGCCTGATGCGGCAGAATTTTCCCGCGCTCGCGGCGAAGAACGTGCACGACATGAAGTGGAAGAAATTCATCTACAAGCAATTGTGCGAACAGGAAGGCATCAATGCCTGCCGCGCACCGTCGTGCGAATACTGCACCGACTACCTGAACTGCTTCGGACCAGAAGAGTAGCCGCCTCATGCAGCTCACCGACCGAGCTATCGCCGCCTACCTCGGCCTCGCCATCGGCGACGCGTTGGGGTCGACGGTGGAGTTCATGACGCCGCGCGAGATCGCAGCGCAGTACGGCACCCACGACAAACTCATCGGCGGCGGCTGGCTCAACCTGAAGCCGGGTCATGTCACCGACGACACTACCATGTCGCTTGCACTGGGCAACGCCATCCTCGCACAAGGCAAGGTAGAGGCATTGGCTTCAGCGCACGCGTTCGATGCCTGGATGCGTGCCAAGCCGGTGGACATCGGCAACACTGTGCGCCGCAACCTGCTGCAATTCCGCAAGACCGGCAATCCGAAAGCGCCCTACTCAGACCACGATGCAGGCAACGGCGCAGCCATGCGCCTGCTGCCGGTGGCGCTGGCCACTTTGGGGCAAACGCAAGATGAAGTTCGTACCGCCTGCCGCGCTCAGGCACACGTCACACACAATTGCCTTCTATCCGATGCCGCCTGCGAATGTCTGGTATTCATGGTGCAGGATGCACTGCACGGCGCGAGCAAGAACGACCTGCTGCACAAGCATGCCCACCCGCTCGTCGAGCGCCACCCCGAATTCAGGTTCCGTGCCGTGCGCCAGAGCAACAACCCCAGCGGCTATGTCGCTGACACGCTGCAAGCAGTGTTCCAGAGCTTCTTCGATACGGATGATTTCCGCGACTGCCTGATCGATGTGGTCAACCGCGGCGGCGATGCCGACACCACCGGCGCAATCTCCGGAATGCTGGCGGGAGCGTTATACGGATTGGAAGAGATACCGGAAGCGTGGCTGAAGAAGCTGAATGCAGAAACCGGGCGTTTGTGCACGACCCAAGCCAGGGCGCTCATTCGCATTGCGAACCCGCAGGCACAGCGAATCGCCGTGCAAGCCTGATCGAGTGGAACGGCTCCCAGCCTATTTCTTGTTGTTGAATTTCTCGATGGCGTCCTTCAGGACTTTCACCTTGGCCGGATCTTTTTCCGGGCTTGCAGGTACCGGCTTGACGGCACTGTGGGGCTTCACTGTTGTTTCAGCAACGGCCTTCTCGGGCACGGGGGCTGGTGCAGGTACGGGTGCAGTGCTGACAGCTACCGGTGCCGCGGCTGGAACATTGGGAGGTTCACGCAACTGTTCCGCCAGCGTGGGAGACATCTTCAACTTCGTTTGCAAACCCGACACACTTTGCACGATCTTAGTATTCCGTTCATCCTGCTTCTTGCGTTCTTCTTCGCGCAAGCTCTTTTCATGCGCGAGGGCAACCTTGAGATTTGACAGCTCACCTCTGGTCTCGGCCAAGCTGGCATTCAGACTCTCCATCCGTACGGTGTACTCGCCGGATTCCGTCTTACCTGATCGATCTGTGGCAATGGCAACCACCGCGACGACCAAAGCCAACACTGCCACGACCGGTGCGAAAGCCAGCATCGCATATTGGGCAACGACCTTCAATTTCGCTCGCGCGGCGCTTGGTGCAGCAACTTCGTCATCCGCCTCTTCTTTGATATCGCGTTCCATGATTGTCCCCCAAAGCTCGTTTTAAGAAGTACGCGCACAAACATAAACTATCCCGACGGTTTTAGTCTACCACCATGACCATATACTTTGCGTCTTATGGCATGCATTACCTGAACTCATATAGCTCCGGATGATTTCCATTCACATATTTCGAATGCCGTACACCCCCTAATAACACACCTTCGCTTAAATCAAACCTGAAAAACCGGCTACAATCACCCGCTGCCGCCCAAAAAAACGAATTAGTGAGGAGATTTATTTTGGTTAACGTTCAGAAATGCATAGCCGTTGTTCTTTTCCTGATTTGTGCACCTGCCTTCGCCGAGAACGCGAACGACTCCTTTCAGGATGTCGTCACAAAATATCAGGCAGCGAACCCCAAGCCGTCATTGCCTGAGGAAGCCAGAAAATTCAAGGTACAAGCTGATTTCATGGCGCAGGAAAAACAGAATGACAAAGCTATAACGCTTTACGGCAAAGCCTTGGATATCGCTCCCTGGTGGGCAGAGGGGCACTACAAACTGGCGCTGGCGCTGGGAGAAACAAAGAAATATCGCGATGCGATGCGCGAAATGAAGCGCTTCCTGCTACTGGCTGCGGACGCACCAGAAGCGCGCGCAGCACAGGACAAGATATACCAGTGGGAGATCGTGGCAGAAGCGGAACCCGGCAAAGTGTTCAGGGACTGCCCGGACTGTCCGGAGATGGTTGAGATCCCTGCCGGTAGTTTCGACATGGGTTCCAACAGCGGCGAAGCGAATGAGAAGCCGGTGCATCGCGTCACCTTCGCCAAACCCTTTGCTCTGGGCAAGACCGAAGTCACCCAGGGGCAATGGATCGCAATCATGGGTAGCAATCCGAGTCATTTCTCCGCCTGTGGCGACAACTGTCCGGTGGAACAGGTGAGCTGGAACGACGCACAGGCATTCATCCAGAAGCTCAGCACCAAGACCGGCAAGCAATATCGCCTGCCCAGCGAGGCAGAATGGGAATATGCGTGCCGCGCGGGTTCGCAACAGGAATATTGCGGCAGCGACAATGCAGATAGCGTGTCGTGGAACAGTTTCAACAGCGGCAGCTTCCTCTTCAACACACCGCATCCGGTGGCGACCAAAAAGCCCAACTCACTGGGCCTGTACGACATGAGCGGCAACGTCTGGGAGTGGGTGGAGGATAGTTACCGCGACACCTACGAAGGTGCACCGACCGATGGTAGCGCCTGGGGCGATGGTTCGGTGCGCGTACTGCGCGGCGGTTCATGGGGTTACGATCCGAAGTTCAGTCGCGCTGCCGCGCGAGCCAAGTTCAGCTCGACCTACCGTTACTTCAGCTACGGCTTCCGTCTGGCACGGATGCTTCCGTAGACCGGGGCAGGAAACATCGCATCGAAAAAGGGGCTCGTCAGAGCCCCTGATTTCATCCAACGGCGGAGATCGCGCCGAAGCGCACATCTCCGATGAGCGATCAGTTGTTCTTGGCGCCTTGCTTGACCCAGTTCTTCAACAACATGATGTACTGGGTATCCAGCGTACCGGACGCATTCAGGCCGGATGGCATCTTCAGCCCCTTGTCGGTACCGGTAAGCAGCTTGGTGAACGTGCTGGATTCGCTATCGCCGGGAATGACGACCGGACCAAACACGGTGCCCTTCATCAGCTTCTCGTAGGAAGTCACATCCAGACCGCTTTTGATGGTGCCCTTGCCGCCGGGTGAATGACAACTCACGCAATAGTCATGAAGTATGGGCTGTACGTCGTTCTTGAAACTCACCTCGGTCTTGCTCGTGGCCTTCATCGCATTTTGTGCTGCCGACAGCGTTGACTCATCGGCCATCACATTGAAAGAAACCACCGCCATCGCGATGCTGCCAGACAGATTGATTGTTTTCATACTCCCCCCTGAGATTCGCTCTGCCGATCACACTGCTGATGCACCAGCCTGGTCGGTAGAAACATTTCGATTGCAGCTGATTAGCGCTGCCCCGTTATATTTTTCTCTCCAAAATGCACTCGGAAACCTCCCGCACATTCCGGCTTCATACTACGCAACCCGGTACACGGAAACAAGCAACAACCCCAATCAAAACAAGGTCAAGCCGCTCAAGGGAATCAGGAAATGGCCGATAAAGAACATACACGGAGGCGATCATGATCAAGGTATTTCTCACAACAGACCCACAGACACGGCGCGGACTTTTTGACAGCGAATCGAAGCTGCTTGGCATTTTCAACACGCTGCGCGAAGCCGATGAATCGCTGGGTGACCTGCTGAGATTTTGCAGCATCCGTTGCGTGTCTTAGCTTGATTCGGCAGCCGGTTCCGGCCTGACGCATTATTTCAGAACGACGTCCGGCATCACTGTTTCGACAGTGCCTGCAACACCGCCTTCAGCAACTGCCAGCAACGCTCCACCGATGCGATCTCAACTTTCTCGCCGGGTGCATGCGCACCGCGGATGTCGGGACCGAACGAGATCATGTCCAGATGCGGATGACTGGCTGCGAGCAGCCCGCATTCCAGCCCGGCATGGATCACCTGCAGGCTGGCAGGCTGACCGAATTGCGCGGTGTACACCTGCTGACACAGCGCGAGCAGTTTGGATGAAGGATCAGGTGTCCAACCCGGGTACATGCCGTCCTTCCAGGCACGCAATGCATAACCGGCAGCATGGGTGACCAGTTTGTCTGCCAGCGCATCGGCCCGCCCGTCGTGCAGCGAGCGCACCTTGAACGTGGCATGGAACGCACCATGCGCGAGTCGCGCCACACCCAGATTATCCGAGCTATCCACCACACCGGGAAAATCATCGCTCATACGCGACACGCCATTCGCGGCGACATCCAGAAAGGTGAGCAAACGATCACGCTCCGTGTGATGCACGGCTCTGCCCACTGGCAACTGATCCGCTTCGTAATTGAACAGAACGCCCGCATCCGTCGCGGCGAATCTCTTCTGCCAAGCTGCAAGCCTGTGCTCCACCCATTCTTCCATATCGGAGACCGCAGCAGTCGGCAACGCACATACGGCAAATGCTTCGCGCGGAATGGCATTGCGCGCTGTGCCTCCGCCCAGCTCGATCAGGCGCACTTCGGTATGCGCGGAAAGATCGCGCAACGCTTCAGCCAGCAGCTTGATGGCATTACCGCGCCCGAGATGGATGTCGATACCGGAGTGTCCGCCGCGCAAGCCGGATACATCGAAACGCAGGATCGTATAACCCGGCGGCACTTCCACCTGTTCGCAATCGTGGCGCAACTCCACGTCCACACCGCCTGCACAGCCCAGGTAGAAATGCCCCCACTCCTCGGTGTCGAGATTGAGTAGCGTCTTGCCGCACAAAGTACCCGCCGCCAGCCCGCGCGCGCCGTCCATGCCGGATTCTTCGTTCACGGTGAGCAACACCTCCAGCGGTGGATGTTGCAGGCCCGGCTCTTCCAACGCTGCCAGCGCGAGCGCCACGCCGATGCCGTTGTCCGCCCCCAGCGTCGTGCTCTCCGCCATCACCCAGCCATCATGCACCACCGAATCGATCGGGTCACGCTCAAAGTCGTGCACGGTACCGGTATTGGCCTGGCACACCATATCGAGATGGCCTTGCAAGATCACGCCGGGGCTATTTTCACAGCCAGAGCTGGCTGGTTTCCTCAGGATAAGGTTGCCTGCATCATCCACGACAGCAGTGATGTGGCGCGCCCGCGCCCACTCGATGAGATACTCCCGCAACGCCGCCTCATGCAGCGATGCACGCGGGATGTCGCATAGCGTGGTGAAGTGATTCCAGACCGAGCGCGGTTGCAGCTCTCGCATAGCGTTTGCATTCGCCATCGACTTACTTCGTTTGCAACAACTTGGCCTTGGCCAGACTGGCCTGCTTGATATCCCTGCGCTTCGCGGTGAACTGGCCATAGGTCATCCCGCCCTTGCTCAGATCCTGTATCAATTGCTGCCCGAGGTTGAAGGTATCGACGCTGAGCTGGTAGAAGGCATCGCGCGACGGCGGATTGGCCTTGAAGCAGCGCTCGCGCTTGCTCCCCCATTTTGCGATCACTTTCTGTTCGCTCGGCGTTGGGCGCTCATTGATGGCCAGCAGCGTGGACAGGTTGTCCTCGTTCCCGCTCAATGCCACTTTCCAGCTGATCGCCTGCAACTCCGGGTCGGCATCGAGTGCAGAGACGCAGTCCGGCTGGGTGGTCGCCACCGCACCGGTGGTACCAAGCTTCAACACCGCCTGCCTGCACCTCAGTACGGTGGCCTGCCCCTCCTGCTCACCGGCCGCCTCGAATGTCACTGCACTGACGAATGGACTGACCACCGCCCCCACCACAGGCACCTTGCGGCTCAGTACCTGGCTGAAGTAATAGCTCCTTCCCCCGCCCACATTGAAGCGCAGTTCGTTCTGGTCCGCTGTCGCCTGTGTCGATAGCGTATGCGCGCCAGGCGCGACCTCCAGATAGAAATAAGTCTCGCTGGCCAAGCTACCCAGCAATTGCCCGTCCAGCCATACCTCCTTCACCTGCGTCTTTCCCGCCCAACCGCTGTCGCGGTAGATATAGATCCCCGCCACATTGCGCGGCGGCGGGTTAAACTGCTTGCTGTTGGCATCCTCCACCTGCGAAACCATGGCCACATGCCTGCATCCCGCGAACAGAGAAAGCGAGATCAACAACAACAGAATTGCAGGGCGTAACGTTTTCGATGACATACTCAATCTCCCGGGATCGTTCAACGATGACACCTTATATTCTGAACGAGGAGCAAGGCAAGCGAAACGTTTCTGCAATGGTGATATTTCCACAAACCGGTTCCAGCACTTTGGTACCTCGGCGTTTCATGTGAGAATCGCACCTGCGACCCCAAGCAAGGGATAGAACCATGACCAACCTCATCGAAGTCGAAGACCTGCATTTCTCCTATGGCTCGCACCAGGTGCTGAAGGGCATCAACCTCGCCATCCCGCAAGGAAAGATCGTCGGCATCATGGGCCCCAGCGGCTGCGGCAAATCCACCCTGTTGAGCCACTTCGGTGGCCAGTTGCGCCCCGCGCAGGGCAGAGTGAAGTTCATGGGGAAAGTCATCCATGAACTCAGCACCGACGAGCTATACCAGCTGCGGCTGAAGATGGGCATGATGTTCCAGGTCAGCGGCCTGTTCACCGACTTGTCGGTGTTCGACAACCTGGCCTTCCCCCTGCGCGAGAACACCGATCTGCCGGAAGAGATCATCCGCGACTTGGTGCTGATGAAGCTGAACGCGGTCGGCCTGCGAAACGCCCGCGACCTGATGCCGAGCGGGCTATCAGGCGGCATGGAGCGCCGCGTTGCGCTGGCGCGGGCGATCGCCACCGATCCGCCGCTGATCATCTACGACGAACCCTTCGCCGGACTCGACCCGATCTCGCTCAACACCATCGCCAATCTCATCCGCACGCTGAACAAAGCGCTTGGCACCACCTCCATCGTGGTGACCTACGACCTGATGGCCTCACTCGATGTCGTCGATTATCTGTTCTTCATCCACAACGGCGTGGTGGCCGCGCAAGGTACCGTGGAAGAGATGCGCAACTCGCAAGACCCCTTCGTGCACCAGTTCCTGCATGCCGAGCCGGACGGCCCCATCTCTTTCCAGTTCCCCAGCAAGCCTTACGCGGAAGACCTGAAGCTCAGAGCCTGACCGGCAAGGCCTTCTCCAATACCTCGAACCGCAACCCCTGCACCTTGGGCAGACCGAATCTTGGATCGGTCGCCGGAAACGGCCTGATCTCACCGGTACGCCGATATCCATACCGCTCGTAATAGGCGATCAATTCCTGCCGCAGCGTGATCACCCACATCTGCATCACGGTCGCGCCCCATTCCTCACGGGCGAAGCGCGCCGCCTCATCCATCAGGCGGCGCCCCGATCCCTGCCGTTGTAACACCGGCCTGATCACCAGCATGCCCATATATGCCGTCACCGCATCAACCCGTTCCACATGTACCGATCCGATGATCTCGCCGCCACGCAGACACAACAGGAGCGTCGAACCTTCTTGCGCGATCAGATCCGATATCTCCTGCGCATCGGTGCGCTGCCCACCCAGCAGATCAGCCTCGGTCGTCCACCCCGCGCGGCTGGAATCGCCGCGATAGGCGGAATTGACCAGCGCGACGATAGCGCCCACATCCGCCGCGGTCGCACGGCGGAACACAAGGTCAGCAGCCGATGCGGCTGGAGGCGGCACTTTCGTTTTTTGCGTCATTCCGGAATATTACGCGATGTCGCACGCATCGGCCTGTCGCATCCCGTTATCCCTCCCCCTGAGCGTTGTGCAATAATTCCGCACCCAGAAATAGTCAGCGCCAGAAATGGCCCACCCAGTCGCATCAACGACACCGAGAGGATGAAATGAACAGTACAGCCAAGCAGAACAACGGCATCCCCAACCCGAAAGAGCAGGTCATCCCGTCTGCCGACAACCTGTTCAAATCGTGCTTTCTGATACTCATGTTGCTGGGCACTTTCTATGCGACCCAGAAGATCGCCGTGCCGATGGAGAACCTATGGCTCAAGTGGACGTTCATCGCGGTGGCATCGGTGTGGAATGGCATGCTGCTGATCGGCATGGGCGTGCTGTCGCATGACGCCATACACCGTGTATTGTTCCGCACCCGTTTCTGGAACGAAATGTGGGGCGGGCTGCTGGCCGGTCTCGTACTCATCCCGCTGGAAGCCAACCGGCAATTCCACATGGAGCATCACCGCTACTCGCACCAACCCGGCCTCGACCCGGAGAACCCGATGCACCAGACCTCGTTCCTGTTCGCCATCACCCTTGGGCCTTTCGTCGCGCTGCTCGCCCAATATCTCGTGCTGGTGAAGATCGTGCAGAGCGGCGACTTTGCGCGGGTACTGAAAGACATCTGTTTCGTCGGTGTCGCGCTGGCGTTCTACTTCCTGCTGCTGCCCGCGCTCGGCGTGTCGTTGCTGTACACCTGGGTACCCACGCTGCTGGCGCTGCCCTTTGTGTTCAGCGTGCGCGCACTGGCCGACCACTACGGCATCCCGCCGGTGGAACGTAATGCAAAAAACAAGGATGAATCCGAAGAAGAACTGGAGAGCGGCGTGCAAGCGCGCGATCAGGTCAGCGGCTGGGTCGTGCTCACCCCGCAATGGCTGCAATGGCTATGGAGCCACGTGAATTACCACGAAGTGCATCACAAGTATCCCTACCTGTCGCACAAATTCCTGCCTCTGGCTTTCGAAGCCTCGCGCGACCGGTATCCCTACCTCGTCGTGGACGGCTACTGGAGATCGTTACTCAATGTGCGCAAGGTGAACTACTACGGCACGCTGGAAGATGTGCGCCCGTTCATGCCGGTGCAGAAACCGTAACGGGCCGGGCGCATTCAATTATCGATCCGATACCTCAATACCGCCCTTGAGTCTTGGCGATGTAATTGGACAGCTCTTTGCTTTCCTGATTCATCCGCGCCAGATTGGCATGAGTCACCCGGAACAGCGCGCGCATCACCTTGAAAGCCAGACGCGGATTGGCGTCCAGCAACGATTCAAAGTCGGCCGGGGTCAGCGTATAGACCGTGGCAGCGCCCAGTGCACGCAGCGTCGCCTTGCGCGGCGACTGCTCGACGAAAGCGCGGGTGCCGGCGCATTCCCCCTGCGTCATGACGTAAACCGATTTTTCCGCTCCGTCGGGATCTTTGCTCATCACGGAGAGTCTGCCGGCGACAAGAATGAACAGTGTCTGATCGGCCTCACCCTCCTTGACCAGCAACTCGCCATCCTTCAAGTGACGCACGCCAAGCTTGGCTGCCAACTTCCCGGCCTCATCTTCGGTAAGCTCGGTACCCACCGTTGAGTTACGGGCCAATTTGTGATCTGCGGTATCGCTCATTTTCAAACGCCTCCATTACATGTCTATCGGTGAAACAGCTGGTGCATTCACCCATGATATCAGGCAACGAAACGATTTTGATGCCCCATTCGTCACATCGTCATTTCAATCCCCGAACGACACCGGTTCGCCGATAGCATAGAAGTGCCCGCCTGCCACATGGTGCAGGCTACGCAAGGCCGGATCGGCATCCTCGAAATGCCAGCGCCCATCGCTGAACACCCGCTCATCCGCCCACGCCCCCACCACTTCGCCGATAAACAAATCATAGGTCTGCTGATTGTGCTGTTCGGGGATGAGCTTGCAGGCGAGCCACGCCGAGCAACCTGCCACGAATGGCAGATCAAGCCCCGCCATGCCGAACAACTCCACACCGGACTTCTTCAGCTTGTCCGGCTCTGTGGACAGGCTGAGCGTGCCCACCGTATTCGTCAGCCGCAACTGCGCCACCGTCGGCACCTGGATGACGAAAGCGCCGCTACGCTCGATCAGTTCGCGCGTCTTGCTGCTCTTGTCCAGCACCACCGTCAGCTTGGGCGGCGCGAAATCCAGCGCGCACGCCCATGCCGCCGCCATCACGTTGTCCACCCCCGCATGACAGGCAGACACCAGCACCGTCGGTCCGTGGTTGATGAGGCGGTATGCCTTTGGTAGATCGACTGGAGAAATATGGCTATCCATGCAGATTCCTTAAGCAACGCAGATTCAAAGCACACGCGCCGTTCGCAATCATCAAACAACGCAAAAATATTTCGAGCCTGGTTTCTATATTTTTTAGCATCCCTGCTACCCACGCTTCATTCTTCTACCCGGAGTCATTCTGGACGGAGCAGGTGTGGCAGGGGCAACGGGGGCGGCCCCCGGTTGTTCCTGCTTGCCGTCGCTTTCTGTCGGCAGCGGGACGGGGATGCCGTTCACGGTCAGCACGCCGAGTGCGAGCTTGATATCCGACACCAGCTTGTCATCCTGCTTCACGAGCATCCCCTTCTGGATATATGGCTCCGCCATGGCCGCCATGGGACTCGCCAGCAGCGCCTTCTCGTCGATGCTCACAACGACATGCATATCCAGCGCCTTCACCAGCTGCGACTTGTCGGCCAGCGTCTCAAGATGCACGCCTTCCGGCAGACCTGCAAAGCGCGTCTCCCAGTCGATCTTCAATCTTCCACCCATACCATCCAGCGTGAGATGCTGGTTGAGCGCCAGATCTTTCTGCAACAGCACTTCCACAAACCGGTTCAGCTTCGGATTGGTCAGGAACAGCGCCGGATCGGGCGGCTGCGCCCGCATGTCCCGCGATATCTCACCCCACAGTTCGATGGCCTTGGCATCGATCTGCTTGATCTCCATGTCGTACTGGAATGCGGTGACCGGGATGGGGGCTGTGATCTTTCCGATGCCGAAGCTAGCGGCCATGTTCAGCTTGCCGGACTGCTCCTCCGAATTGGAGGCGATCTTGAAATCCTCCAGTGTGACCGAGCCTTGCTTCGCCACCGCCTTGATCTGGGGGAAAACCATATCCGCCTTGCCCAACATCATCATCATTACAGGCTGCTTGTGTTGGTCATAACTACCCGATGCAGTCGCGATGTCCAGCGAAAAATTATCGTCACCGAAATGCGATGCCGGCATCTCGATCTTGCCCTGCATCATCGAATAATCCAACTTCGACACACCGGAAATGTTCAATCCGCCAAACACCCCTTTGAACTTGTCTTTCCCGAAGTTGATGCTGCCCACATGGGCATCGTCTTTGGAACCTTCCTTGAAATCGATCAGCGAAGCGGTGGTGATCGTTCCCGCAGGCAGATATTGATTCACCAGCTTTTGCAAAGGTTCGGGAAGATCGGTGAATGTGACTTTCGATTTCACATACGCCAGACCCACTGCCATGCCCTTGTCGGTGGATACGAGCGGCCCATGCCCGATATGAGAAGTCAGCACCACATTGATACTTTTTGCCAACGGCTTGCCCACGGGTATCTTCACCACCGTAACGGCCTCGGCGGAGAACCAGGACTGCTCATAGCTTTTATGCTCGAAGGTGATCCCGGACATCCCTACGGGATACTCGTCGAAGATCTTAAGATACTGCTGATGAGCCTGATCACCGATCAGCTTCGGTGCGGACATGGCACTTGCCAACACCAACACCAGCAGTAACGCAACCACGAAAGCGATCTTCTTCACAGCTTGGTCTCCATTGATTAACCTCCAGCGTCCGATACAGACCGCCTACAACAACTCACCTTGTCATGGTGTAGTAAGAACAACTCGGCCCGGTGCAACTGCCCGTATTGGAATCGAAGACCGAAGAGTGCCCGGGATTGCCTGACGGGCTGGCTACGCCTTTGGGCACAAAGAACGTGGCCGAATTACCCCCGTACAACCCGGCGGGAAAAGTGAATGCCTTGAGAACGACATAGCTGTTCGACGGCACGTTGAGCTTTCGGGGCGCGGCCGCAGCCGGCTGCATCGCCCCCGCGACCGGCTCGACTTTCGCAGGCTTATTGGCCGGCTCTTGCGCCCCCTTTTCCTTCATCACATCGAGCCAGGCCTGCATATCTTCCTGCGTCGCCGGACGCAACAGGCCCTTGGCAACGGCATCCTTGACCCCGGCCGGCCCTGCCATCGGCGCATTCTTGTCGTAATACGACTCCACCGTATTGGTGCTGGAAGTCAGAAGATGCGTACCGGGCTTGATCGGTTGCCCCATCAATGCGACTCCGTTCGCTATCGGATAAACGGTTTCCACAGGTCGATTGAAGAGCTTGCGTGACAGCGCATCGAAGCCCGCCGGGTTCTCCGCCGTGATGTAAGCAGAACCGCACCCGGCCTTGTTATCGTAGGTGCTGATGAAATACGGCACACTCTCCGGGATACCTGCCAGCACCTGCCGGTGATATCCGCTGGCAAAGACCGCAACGATGCGCGTCTTATCAGACCAGCCGATATTCCAGATCGTCGGCTCATATGCCCCCAACATCAACACCACCGGACTGTCAGCGTGATTCACCACGACATCCACTTTCGTTGCCTGATGTCCGCTCTGGTCGATCTGAAAATCAATCTCTTTGCCCGTATATGCACCCGTGGCGAACACGACGAACTTGGCGGGAAGACTACCGGAAGGAAAGCTGCAACCGATCGGTTGCGGAGACATATTCGAACTGAGCGTACCGGGATCGAACTTGAAGGTCGTCAGCTTATCTGCGCCAAGCGCAGCCGGGGCAACAAACACTGCGAGCATGCAGGCGAAGATGATCTTGGACATACCGGCCTTTCCGTTGAATACCGAACGGGACACTACCCGTCACAGGAAACATGGTCAATATGCCAAACGGCCTATACCTTTTTCTGCCGGAACATGCGTGGAACCTACATATCGATGCCGGACACACCAAAGCAAATCGAGTCCGGCACCTTTGGAACCCGATCATTCATGCCTGATGAGCTATTCAGGCGCACCCTGCCAAAGCATGTCGTAGCCCAACTCCTTGCTCTCGACACACAACTTGGCCCGCGCCAGCTCGACATCATCGAAAGCCACGCCGGACTTGATCGTGGCCGTATTGAAAAGCATCTTTGCCCCAAAAGGGATAGTGATAGGCGAGAACATGACAGACCTCCGATCGAAGGGAATCAAAACAACAAGGACCACTCAAGCCGACGACCCCGATAACCAGAAGAAGTTCAACCATCCGACAGCGGCTGGAAAGGTCTTCATATCAATACGGCGTATGCGGATAACCAAAACAATACATCTTGCTAGGCGTCGTTTTGTCGTGATACGTGATCAGCACGCCATATGATGTGGATACCCAACGCTCATTGCCTGTCGCCTTGTAATCGACTCCCATGGCGGCTTTCACATTCTCTATCAACTTCTCAGGACTATCCTTGAACGTGGCACCGACAAAATCCACGCCCACCCCCACGAACACATATTCGACCGGAGAGTTGAAGATGCTCTCATTCACTTTCCACCAGTTCGCACCACCGGCACTGAATGCAGGCGCACCAAAGTGAGTCATCATATAGTCGTTGAAATAATCCGAACTCACCTGATCCCGGCACACCAGCGCGGAGCCGATCACGATCGGAAAATGGGTCGGCGCAGCTCCTGCCAGACTGCAGAGCAACATCGAGAACCAGAGCACATTTCGAAGGATCGTCATCATGTGCAGAGGATGCACCATCAGTGACTTGTATTCCGTGCGCAACAACACACAGTCACTCAAAAGGGCCGACTAGCTTCGATTTTCATCTATCAATACACTTCATGAAAACTGTTGCGACGCTGCCCCATTGATCCCAAAACAATTCGACTCAGGTATTGAGGTGCATTCCGGGGTTCATTGCTCAGGCACCCACGGTTCATCACTTCCGTCACGAGCCCATTGACGCCACCCATGACAGTAAGCGCGTTCAACATAAGGGCCGCGCAACATCCGCGGTTTGTCGTCCGCCCCGCCATCAGTACCCAGCAAGTAGATAGCCTGAGACCATGGCTTCACATTCTCATGCGACATTCTGGCAAGCACGGGATCGACAAGAGCGGCCGCCGCATCAGGTGAACTGGCTCGCACCAGGAAGCAGGTGTCCGGCCCATTCGCTCCACCTGTGTAGATATCGTCGGAGTCGTTGCCCCAGCGAATGACTTCATAAATATTTAAGACTGAAGGTGGCTGCATCGGTTTTGTCTTCACTTCGAGCCTGGCCCCGGTTGCGGCGGCATCTCCATCTTTTCAACTGAAAGCCCGGCGGCTTTCCACCCGACCATCCCCTCTTTCACGACCAACACCTGG